>Ga0255097_1000028_pt1 | contig 127129 bp, 113 predicted proteins | sample Colum_Atlam_RepB_2_FD_188436 | JGI IMG/M metagenome (GOLD analysis project Ga0255097, IMG submission 188436) | Freshwater microbial communities from Columbia River, Oregon, United States - Colum_Atlam_RepB_8d | ecosystem: Environmental > Aquatic > Freshwater > River | place: USA: Oregon...
ATCCGATTGTGAGCCCCAGCGGCCTGAACACGCGCTTGAGCACCGGCAGCGAGGGATTGCCCGCGTCGCGCTCGATGTCTGACAGGGTGCGGCGGCTGACGTTTACCAGCGCAGCGTACTCGTCCTGATTCATGGCCAGAATGTCCTTGCGCAGCGTGCGCAGCAATTCTCCTTCGCTCATTTCCTCCCGCTGCACGGCGCGCAACAGTCTGATCAGCAGGGCTTCGCGCTCGTCGCCAGACAGATTTTTCATGTTGATCCTCATTCGCTCAGGTGAAGTGCCATTCTGCGGTCAAGGGTGTCGAGGCCAACGGAGGGCATTGTCAGGATACGCTCCGGCACGCCGCGCTGGCGCAAGCGATCACGCAGGCCGACGAGCTGGCTCGCGAGGGCGTTCAGCTCGTTGCACAGACGTTCCGGCTCCACCAGGTCTGTCAGCGCCAGGGCAATGCCGCGCCAGTCGAATCTGCCACCTTCTTCAAAGGGCGTCCCCCAGCGCAGCGAACGGATGATGCCCTCGGGGTCTGCCTTCATCGGCGCGAAGTCATAGACGGGTGCAAGCCAGACCTGCCCCGCTTGCTTCAGCAGAGCTGTATTGCGCGCGTGATTGTCGGAGTTTCCGAATGCCACGTTCAGGAAATCCCGCTTCACCCATTCGATGACAAAGCCGGCCTGGTCGAAGACGCGCCCACGTTCCCTATTGCTGTACAGGCGCGACATGCGTTGCACGGTGCTGCGCAGTGCGTCGAAGTGATTCAGAAAAGCGCCGGGCGGTGCATTCAGCAGTGAAGCGATGGATTCCAGGCCGAAGCGTGTCTCGCGGCCATCAACGAGAGCGACATCGAAGCGTGGCAGCCACAGGCTGGGAAACTGACTGCCTTCGTGCAGCTGCATGCCTGCCGTGGCGATACTTGTAATTCCCAGTGCCTGCAGTTCACGGTAGTAGTGATACTCGGTGCGCAGAATGTCGCAGTCGACCGCGCTGCGCTGCCCGCGCGGAAATTTCACGAGGTAGTGCGCGTCCGTGCAGGTTGGGTCGTCCTGAAACGTGTCGATCCAGACGGCGTCTGCCGCCGAACGGCGCAGCAGGAATTTGGGGGCTTCGCCTCCGGCACCTGTGGCACCGCCGCTGATGGCGCCCATCTGCTGCGCGTATTCCAGAAAGTCCGTGTTGCGCTCCACCACATCCGCCATGGTAAAGCGGGCGCGTTGCAGGCCACTGTTGGCGGGCAGCACTGGAAGCGACTCTTTGATGCGCAGGTTTCCCACCGGGGCGATGCACCCATGACGCAGCAGCGGGAAGTCCTGTTCGGCGCCGCTCTTGTCGGCGATGCCCAGTTGCTGCGTCCAGTAACGCCGCGCTGCCCCGGCGGGCATGATGTCTTCCAGAAAGCCGAACCAGCGCGGGTGATCATGGGTCAGCATCAATTCCACAGGCAGCGTGAGGCTGCAGGCGTGCTCATCATCATGCTCCATCCATGCCAGCGCATAGTCCTGGCGGTAACTCAGGCGAGCGGGGCCTGCGCGTCCCTTCTCGGGGGCGGGAATTTCCAGGTCAGCGGCGTCGTGCCATTGCCCGGTATGGAATATCTGGATGGTCAGCTGCATGGAAAAGAGTGACTGTATTGAGTAGCAAGGTGCTCAAATCTAGCACGCACGGATTATAGTGAGCAACAAGACGCTCATATAAGACATGCATGTGTCTAAAATGAGCAACATGCTGCTCGAAGCAGTGAAGAGCGGTGGCAAAGCCTTCCAGTGTTCAGCGGCGACTCGTTGCGCGGGCGCTTCAACCACCCCCGGCCTTTGCCATCCCCCCCTTTATCGCGTAGGCTCTCGCCGCATAAATCACACGCACATCCCTGCAAGGAGAACCTCATGAACCGCCTCACCCAACTTACGCTGTTGCTGTGTGCGCTGCTGCCTGCTTCCTGGGCTGTGGCCCAGACTCCGGCCCAGACTCCGGCCCAGACTGCTGCCCAGACACAGGACTTCGGCCGCGGCCCCGTGCTGGTCAGCGCGCCTGCCAATGCGGCGCAGGCCAGCGCCATGCCGCTGATCGTGCTGCTGCACGGCTACACGTCCAGCGGGCAGAGCATCACCAATTACTGGGGCATCGGCCGCCTGGTGGAAGACTACGGCTTTGTGCTGGCGGCGCCCGACGGTCTGCGCGAGGCGGGGGGCGACCAGAACCCCTTCTGGAACGCCACCAATGCCTGCTGCAATTTCGAGAACAACCCGGTGGATGACAGTGCCTACCTGCGCAACATCATCGATACATTGAAAGGGCAGTACGCCATCGACCCCGATCGCGTGTACGTGATCGGCCATTCCAACGGCGGCTTCATGTCGCTGCGCATGGCCTACGAGCACTCCGATGTGATTGCCGCTGTCATCAGTCTGGCCGGCGCCAATCATCTGGAGCGTCGCGACCCGCCGCCGTCCGCTGTGCATGTGCTGCAGATTCACGGCACGGACGACGAGACCATCGGCTTCCAGGGCGGCGAGATCCAGGAGAATCGCTATCCGAGCGCGCGGGGCACCGTGGAGCGCTGGGCCGACTACAACGGCTGCCGCCGTCCGGGCGTGGCGCGTGAGATGCGCGATCTGGACGCCAGCCTGCCTGGTTACGAAACCGGCGTGCTGAAGTTTGTCGCAGGCTGCAAGCGCGGCGGCTCGGCAGAGCTCTGGACGATCTCCGGCGGCACCCACACGCCGCCGGTGTCCGAGACCTACGGGGCGCAACTGGTGGAGTGGCTGCTGGCGCATCCGAAGCAGCGTTGAGGGCGCATTCCTCCGGTTCAGATGTCCGCAAAGTTCCGGTTGATATTTCCGCAAAGATCCGGTTGAATGCTCCGCAAGTTCCCGGTAGAGAGCATCCCATGTCGTACATCCCGCGCCTGGCAGACCAAGAGTTGCAAAGCAGGCTTGCCTACGCGGGAGGCGTGGTCATCGAGGGTGCCAAGGCCACAGGCAAGACGGCCACGGCACTGCAATGTGCAGGCACTGTTCACAGGTTCGACGTCGACGCCAATGCGCGGGCTCTGGCCGCCGTGGCGCCGGATTTGCTGTTGCAGGCAAATCCGCCTGTGCTCCTGGATGAGTGGCAGCTGGTGCCGGAGCTCTGGAATCAGGTACGCCGGGCCATCGATGCCAGGACCACCCCTGGACAGTTCATCCTGACTGGCTCGGCGTGTCCGGCCGATGACATTACCCGACACTCTGGCGCTGGCCGCTTTGCCCGCATGCGCATCCGGCCGCTCAGCGGGTTCGAGCGGACAGTCGGCAACCCTCAGATATCACTCAAGGCGCTGCTACGCGGCGAGTCGTTCAGCGTGATTGACCCTGGACTGACCCTCCACGACCTGATCGAACTGATCTGCCGTGGCGGGTTTCCGGGGCATATGTCACTGAGCACGCCACAATGCATGAAGGCATTGCGCGACTACGTGGGGGAGATTTCCCGCACCGACATTCGGGAAGTGGATGGTGTCGCACGAGACCCTTTGCGGGTGGCGGCCCTGCTGACAGCACTGGCGCGGCACGTGGGAACGGCAGTGCGTGCCAGCACGCTGGGGATGGATGTTGCCGCACGCTTCAGTGGCGTCACTATCGCACGGCAGGAAACCATCGCTGAGTACCTGGCCGTGCTGGAGAGGCTCTGGATTCTGGAGTACCAGCCCGCTTTTGCGCCGCACTTGCGCTCGGCTACCCGTCTGCGCTCGACGCCGGTCGTGCATCTGGCGGACCCCGCGCTGGCAGTCGCAGCGCTCGGCGCAACCCCAGAGCTGCTGCTGCGTGACCTCAATTTTCTTGGCTTTCTGTTCGAGTCGATGGTGCTTCGTGACTTGCGTGTCTTCAGTCATCACCAGCTTGCCGAAGTGCAGCACTACAGGGACGAGACAGGGCTGGAGGTGGACGCCATTGTCACCGGAGAAGACGGTGCCTGGTGTGCGGTGGAGATCAAGCTTGGCGCATCGCCTGCTGTGGTGGATGCGGCAGCGGCCTCGCTGTTGAAGTTCGCTTCACGCATCGACACAAGCAGGATGCGGGCGCCGGCGGCACTGGTCGTCATCACTGGAACCGGGCCGGGGTATCCACGCCCGGATGGCGTTCTGCAAGTGCCCTACGGAGCGCTGGCGCCATGACGCCCATGCGCCTCATCCTCGCCCCCATGGAAGGCCTTGCCGACGTGCATATGCGCCGGCTGATCACGGCCCAGGGCGGCTTTGACTGGAGCGTGTCGGAGTTCGTGCGCGTGGTGGACCAGTTGTATCCCGAGCGGGTGCTTTACGGCATGTGTCCCGAGCTGAAGAACGGCGGGCGCACCGACTCGGGCACCCCGGTGCGGGTGCAGCTGCTGGGCAGCGAGCCCTCGGCCATGGCGGCCAATGCGGTGCGTGCCATCGAGCTGGGCTCCTACGGCATCGACATCAATTTTGGCTGCCCCAGCCGCACCGTGAACCGGCGCAATGGCGGAGCCATCATGCTGCGCGAGCCCGAAAGCCTGTACCGCGTGGTGAGTGCCGTGCGCGCGGCGGTTCCGGCCCCTGTGGTGGTGTCGTCCAAGATGCGCCTGGGTTTCGATGACACCTCCCTGATGCTGGACAATGCGGCGGCCATCGAGGCTGCCGGCGCCAACGAACTCACGGTGCATGCCCGCACGCGGCAGCAGGGCTACGCGCCACCCGCACACTGGCATGAACTGGCGCGCATTCGCGAGCACATCCGCATTCCCCTGATTGCCAATGGCGACATCTGCTCGGTGGACGACTATCACCGCTGCGTGGCGGCGGCGGGCACGATCGACGTCATGCTGGGCCGCGGGGCCGTGCGCATGCCGTCGCTGGCACAACAGATTCGCGACAACGCGCCGGTGGAATCGCCCTGGGCCAGCATCGAGCCGCTGCTGGGCGACTTCTGGCGGCAACTCGGCGCGGTGCTCTCGACGCGCGACCGTATCGGCCGCCTCCGGCAATGGGTGAACTATCTGCGCCAGCGCCACCCCGAGGCCGAGGTGCTGTGGCAGCAGATCCGGCAGGAGTCGGATGTGCAGAAGCTGGAGGGGGTGTTGTGAACGTGGGTGCTTGATGGAAGGCAGATTCTGCACTAGACCTGTATATAAGCGATTTGCTAGATTATCAATGAACTTATATAAACAGCGCCATGAAGGATCTCGCGCGTAAGCGATACAAAGAGGTTGAAAATCGTGAGCAGAAAAAAGTCAGTCAGCAACGTCTTCCTTGATCTTGGGTTTGACCCGGCAGAAGCAGCAGTGCTGCAAATGCGGGCCACGTTGATGAGTGACTTGCGTGCCTACATCGAAGCGCAGGGTCTGACACAGGCAGAAGCGGCACTTCGACTTGGTATTGCTCAATCCAGAGTATCCGATCTGGTGCGCAGCAAGTGGGAAAAGTTCAGTCTCGAAATGCTCATTACACTCGAAACACGTCTCGGCAGAAAGGTAAGCCTGGAATTGGCAGCGTGACCAACAACCCCCAGCACCTCTTCACCCAGATCACCCAGCGCGAGCACGCGCTCTCCCGCGCCGAGCTCAAGTCGCAGGGCTGGAAACCCGCGCTCGCCGCCAGCCAGAAGCGCCAGGATGCCATGGCCGGACTGATTGCCTCGACGATCACGCCGCCACTGGCCTGCAAGGCCGGGTGCTCGTACTGCTGTCACTTCAAAGTGGGCGCGCGAGCGGAAGAGGTGTTCCAGATTGTGGACTATGTGCGCACGAAATTCAGTGCGCCGCGCCTGCAGCGACTGCAGGAAGACGTCGCACGCAATGCAGCCACCATGCGCGGCAAGACGAGCGAAGAGCAGCTCGCGGTCAATCTGCCGTGCGCGTTGCTGGACAATGGGCAATGCAGTGTCTACGCAGTGCGCCCTGCAAGTTGCCGCAAGTTCCACGCGACCGATGTGGCAGGCTGCAAGCAGTCTTTTGACGAGCCTGAGAATCTCGCCATTCCGCACTCGATGGTGCCGGGCCTGCTGCACACTGGCGACGCGCACGTGAAAGGTCTGCGACAGGCGTTCGCCGACGCAGGGTATGATGGCAATACGTATGAGCTCAACGCCGCACTGGCGGCAGCGCTGAGTGATGGCACCCCGAAGCGGCGCTTCGAGAAAGGCAAGAAGGCGTTTGTCTGACCCCTACACCAATCATGTAACAACGCCAGGTAAGCGCGCACGCGCACATACCTTCTGCAATTCGCTCCCCTACACTGTTTCTCCACGGTGGCAATCACGGTTGTCGCCGACGCTATTCACTTCATCAAGCAGTAAAAGGAGATTCCAATGCACAACGATATTGGCACACCCGGCAGCATCTTCAATGCACGCACCAATGGGGTACATCCACGTCTGTTGAGTGTAGACACCCTCGTGGGCAACCAGGTCTACAATCTCCAGGGCGACGACCTCGGCGGCATCAAGGACTTGATGCTGGATGTTCATACGGGCCAGGTGGCCTATGCAGTGCTGACTTTCGGCGGCTTTTTTGGAATGAGGGAGAAGCTGTTTGCAGTCCCGTGGAATGCGCTGACGCTGGATGCTACCGAGAAGCGCTTCACCCTGAATGCCGACAAGACAAATCTGAAGAACGCGCCGGGCTTCGACAAGACGGCGTGGCCGGACATGGCTGATCGTACGTGGGGCCAGCAGATCCATTCCTATTACGGCACCAAGCACTACTCCGAAACGCTGTGCTGACAGCAGGTCATGCACCGCGGCGCAGGAATGCGTCTGCCGTGATGGCGACTTCTGGAAAGGCCTGCAGGAGCTTGCGGTCATTGGTGACCAGCCAGGTATTCAGTGCCATGGCCATCGACACGAATTCGCAGTCGGACGCGGAGCAGCCTGATTGCGCCGCCAGCGTCAGCACGGAAGCCGAGTTGACGGAGTACTCGTTGCCGGCCAGTTGCTGTTCTGCCTGCGCCTGAATCATCAGCGCCGTGTTCTGGTCAATGAGCTGCCGGCGCACAGACGTCGTCAGAATATTGCGGAATTCACTTCGCCAGAGCAGGGGCGCAAGCCAATGCGGGTGCGCAGCGCCTGTGCCGCATCGGCCAGTTGCGCCGCAGTCAGTGCGGAAGGCTTGAGGGTCTTCTCAAGACAGTGAATCAGTTCGCTGTTGATGCTGCGATGATTGGCCATGTCGGAGCGTTTCAGCATGTCATAGAGCTCGTCTGGAATATTCTTGATCGTCAGTGATGCCATGGTGACCCCTCCTGGTTGCTGCGCGGTTGCAATATGGTTGCATTCTGCTTATGCGCTTGCGAAGGAGTCAACGCTGCCTGCCATCAAGCGTAGACGCCAATGCAAGAGTTCGCCTGAGTTTGCTCTCCGAATTGATTCCCCCCTCCCGCTGGTCTAGTCTCCCGTCCGACATGCACCACCCACCCAACAACAAAACAGGAGTTACCCCATGATCACTCGCATTTTCACCGGCCTGACGCTGCTCTGCGGCCTGGCATTCTCAGGCCTCGCTCTGGCCCAGCAGCCTGCCCCCACCCCGGCGCCAGCCTTGACCTATGCGCTGGCCGAGCAGGCCATGACCGCCGCACTGGCGGAAGCCCGCGCCAACAACTGGAATCTGACCATCGTGGTGGCGGACGAATACGGCCTGCCCGTCATGATTCACCGCATGGATGGCGCGTCTGCCCGCTCTTACGAAATCGCCCTGGCCAAGGCCAAGGTGGTGCAAGAGACAGGCATCAGCTCCGGTGAGTACGGCACCCGTCTGGCCGCTGGCCAGATCGCGGAAGTGGAAGGCGGCGTGACCTTCGCAGGCGGCGTGCCCGTCATGCGTGGCGGCGTGCGCATTGGCGCCGTTACCTCCAGCGGTGCCCGTGGCATCGAAGACGAGCAGGTGTCCTTGAAGGGCGCGGCGGCGATCAGCAACTGATTGCCAGGGTTTAGCGCTGCTGCGTGTGCCATGCAGCAGCGCACCGTTCTTTGTCCTTGGTCGCAATTCTCGGCGACGCTCGGGACGTGCGTCATCATCACGCTGATGTACTTCGGGCTCTTTCCGCAATTGGCCAAAAGGTTTGGTATCGAGTTGTTGCAAGGCCCTCTGCAGGAGCGATCTGACATGCAAACCAAAGAGCTTTGGGCAGGGAGCCCGCAATGAGTGCGTCCAACCGCTCGTTCGCGTTGACCTCGGTGGCCTGCGCCGTCGTGATCCTGCTGCTCACGGTCCTGGGCGGCGCACTGACGCCGGGCTACAGCCATCTGTCGATGTACATCAGCGAACTGGGGGCGCGGGGCGCACCACTGGAATGGCCGGTTCGCCTCGCCGGGTTCCTGCCGGCCGGGCTGCTGATGCTGGCCTTCTGCGCGTTTGCCTTCAAGGCGCTGCCGCGCTCGTGGCGGGTCACGCTGTGCCTGCTGGGGCTGGCCCTCAACGCGATGGGCTATCTGGTGGCCGTGGTGTTTCCATGCGATCTGGGGTGCCGTCCGCCCGAGCCGAGTCTTTCACAGCTCATTCACAACTTTGCCGGACTGCTCGGTTATCTGTTCGCGCCCGTGCTGCTGCTGGTCATGGCGCGGGAGGCACGGCGCTGGCAGGAGGCTGGCCATCTGGTGCTGCCGGGGTATGCGACCGCGCTGCTGGCCTTGGTGGGACTTCTGACCCTGACACCGGACTCTCCACTGGCGGGCCTGAGCCAGCGCGCCATCGAAGCGTCCGTTCTGCTGTGGTTCACGCTGCTGGGCGTGTATCTGGCGCGGCAGCCCGTCAGTGCCACAACGACCTAGGCCCGCCATGAACGAATTCGTCGCCTACCTGCTGGAAACCTTCGAACAGTTCGGACCGATTCAGGCCCGGCGCATGTTCGGTGGCCACGGTTTGTTCCATGAAGGGTTGATGTTCGGGCTGGTGGCGGACGACACGCTGTACCTGAAAGTCGACGCCCACAACCAGCCCCATTTCGAGGCGCTGGGCCTGGAGCCGTTCCACTACCACAAGGCCGACAAGGTGATGACCATTGCCTACTGGCAAGCACCCGAACACATTCTGGAAGACCGCGACGAGGCGGCGCAGTGGGCGCGTCATGCTTTCACCGCCGCCCTGCGCGCCGACGCCGCGAAGTCGCCCGGCAAACGCAAGCACGCACCGGGGGGCTGGCGCTGATGAATCCCATGCTGATGTCGCTGATCCTTCTGTGTCTTGTGGTGTTGCCCTTGCTGCTGCGCTGGGAGCGTCGTCGCTTTCAGGCGCTGGGCAAAGGTGCCGCGTGGCTGCCGATGCGCGTGGCCAGTGTGCCGATTGCGGCACTGACAGCCGCGCTCGTCGTGTTGCCGGCGCGGGCCGTGCCAGGCATGGAGGCGCTGGCGGTGTTCTATGGACTGCTGCTGGTGGTGGCGCCGCTGTTGTGGTTCGGCGCGCACTATGTGGTCGGGCGACTGGTGCGCCCCGCCTTGCTGTTCGAGGAATCCGCACGCATCGCCGCACTGCCGGTGGCGGCTGTGATCGGCATCGCCCTGCTGTCGCAGTGGCTGCAACCGGTGGTGTGGTCGCTGTGGCGATCGGCTGGTGGGTAGTGAGGATTGTGCGAACTTCAGAATGCTGAACTAAGCTCGTTGACATGGAATGTGCTGCGTCAATGACGAAGGCGCGCATTGTCGAAAGTGGGGCGGAGGTGTAACCTCTGAGGTTGCAATGGATTGTGATCAAGAGCTTCAGGCACAAAGGACTTGAGCGTCTTTACCGAGGTGGCAATGCCGCTGGAGTACCCCCAAGGCACATCGCGCGGCTGCGTCTGATACTGACAAATCTTGATGTCGCCATGGCACCGCGCGAGATGGATCTTCCAGGCTTGAGGCTGCACGCACTGAAAGGAGACAGAAGGGATACGTGGTCTGTTGCCGTAAGCAGCAACTGGCGCGTGACATTTCGTTTTGTCGGTATCCATGCGGAATATGTAGATTATGAGGACTACCACTGATGAGCATGCACAATCCCGCACACCCCGGGGAAATACTACTGGAGCTGGTGATTGCTCCTATGGGCTTGACTGTGACGCAGGCAGCGGAGCACCTGAATATCAGTCGCAAGACGCTCTCGAAGGTCCTCAATGGAAGGGGCGCCATTACCCCGGAGATGGCAGTGCGACTTGAGATTGCCTTCTCCAATCCCAGTGCAGAACACTGGATGAATCTCCAAAGTGCCTACGATCTGTGGCAATTGCGGGCTCACCGCTCCCTGCTGCAAGTCCGCCCCATTCCGGTGCGCCAACCCTGATCCGGCACCACCGGCGGGCACGCAATTTCTCTGGAACAAGCGTCACATTTCCGGTGTAAACTCCCGTGCATCATCGTCACTTTCGGGAGTTGTACCGCAATGAAGTCACCGGGCACCTTTTCACGTCGCACCCTGCTGAGCGGCTTCGCTGCCGGCGCTCTGGCCACCGTGGCCAGCACCGGGCGCGCACAATCCACGGCGAGTGCACAATCTCCCGCGCTGGCTCTGCCGGTGCCCCCCGCAGATCAGAGTGCCGCACGCCTGGCGCAGGACGAAGCCTTCTGGCGCGAAGTGGCGTCGCACTACACGCGCGTGGAGGGCGTCATCGATCTGGAGAACGGCTACTGGGGCAAGATGGCCGCGCCGGTGGAAGAGGCCTATCTGGCTGCCACCCGCAAGGTGAATCAGGATATGGCGGTGTATGCCCGCAGCGGGTATGGCCCCGACCTGCGCGAGAGCACCGCGCGCACTGCCGCAGCGCTGGGCGTGGCGGAAGACGAGGTCGTGCTCACCCGCAATGCCACTGAGTCCATCCACAATCTGATCCGGCAGTATCAAGCGATCACCCCGGACGACGCGGTGCTCTATGCGGACATTGACTACCCCAGCTTTCAGGACACCATGCAGTGGCTGGCCGACAGCAGCGGCGCCCGCGCAATAAAACTGGAGATGCCGCCGCGCGCCTCGCAGCAGCAGATTCTCGATGCCTATGTCAGCGCCTTCGATGCCAACCCGGCGCTGAAACTCATCCTTGTCACCCATGTCAGCAATCAGCACGGACTGGTGGTGCCGGTGGCACAGATTGCGGAGCAGGCGCGGGCACGCGGCATTGATGTGATCTGCGACAGCGCGCAGTCCTGGGGCTTGCTCGACTTTCAGTTGCCATCGCTGCAGGTGGACTGGGCGGGGTTCAATCTGCACAAGTGGATCGGCGCGCCGGTGGGCGTGGGGGCGTTGTACATGCGCCGGGGCACGCTGGCGAAGGTGAAGCCGTATCCGGGCGACACCGATCCGGACAACACCCGCATCGCCTCACGGGTGCACACGGCCACGTCCAACTTCGCCGCGTTCATGACGGTGCCGGCGGCGCTGGATTTCCACCAGGCAGTCGGTGGTGCCAACAAGGAGGCGCGGCTGCGCTATCTGCGTTCGCTGTGGACGGCAGAGGCCGATGCCATGTCGCACATTGAAGTGCTGGGAGGTGCGGATGAAGCCTCGTGGACCGGCATGGCCGCCGTGCGCCTGCGCGGGCAAAGTTCAGCGGAGCAGGTGAACGCGCTGCAGCAGCGCCTGCACAAGGACTTCGGCATTTTCACCGTGGCGCGCTTCGACCTGGCCAGCGGCGCCTGCATTCGCGTGACGCCCCAGGTGTTCACGACGCCGGACGAGCTGGAACAGCTGGTCAGCGCGCTGCGCCGGATGGGGTGAGGACAAAATCAGAGTTGTGGGAGCGGGCTTGCCCGCGAACAGTTCGGCATTGTGGGAGCTTGCTTGCAAGCGAACTGTTCGCGGGCAAGCCCGCTCCCACAGGCAAGGCCCGCTCCAACAGGCAAGTTCCCACAAGCCCTCAGGCCGTGTTGGTCATCAGGGTCTGTGCCGCGGCTGCATTGCCCGCCGCCACATTGATGATCATGTCCGGCGTCACCGGCACCCGATTGAACAGGTGTCCATCCATCGCGTTGGAGATCGCGCATACCAGGGCCGCGGCCGCACAGCCCTGAATGGGCTCTCCGACGCCTTTGGCGCCCACCGGGTTCTGCGGGTCGGGAATCTCCACCGCCGCCCACTCCATCTTTGTCTGCACATCCAGATACGTGGGCGGCTTGGCCTGATGCAGCCACACGTTGGCGGGCAGACCGTTCTGCGGGTCGTAGGTGTGGCGTTCAAAACCGGCCAGTCCGAAACCCATGATGGCGGCGCTCTTCATCTGCGCACCCAGTCCCTGCGGATGCAGGATGGTGCCGCAGTCGGTCACGCCCATGTAATCCAGGATGTCGTACTTGCCCGTGTCCAGGTCCAGCTCGATCTTCACGAAGCCCGCTGCCAGTCCGGCCACGGTGCCCTGGCGCGGCACGGTGTCGCGCGCCACGCCGATCAGGCCGGTGCCCGCGATGCCCGCCACCGACGCCGCCGTCATGGCATTGAGATTCTCGGGCGCGCTCTGGCCGCTGAACTCCCCGCCAATCACGATGGCACGCTGCGCCGCTTCGGCATAGCTCAGGCCGCGTTCCGGATTGCTGCGCTGGAACACGCGTTCTTCTCCGATCTCGTAATCCTCTGGTGCGCCGCCCAGATCCAGCGCAGCGATGCGACGCAGCTTGTCCAGCGCGTCGATGGCGGCCACGTAATTGGTGCGCGTCATGGTGAACGACGTGTTGCTGCCGAACTGCCCAAGGTTCCAGGGCAGGTGGTTGCGGCTGTCGCCACGTTCCACCACGCAGTTCTCCCAGCGGCATTTCAACACCTCGGCGGCCACCCGCGAAGTGGTCGAATACGAGTAAGTGCCCAGGTTGCCCACGCCGGTGTGGATGTGCAGCACGCCGTCCGGGGTGATGCGCACCAGGCCGTCGAAGCCGCTGCTGCCGGCGGAGTGATAGGCCTGGCCGATGCCGACACCGATCACCTTGCTGCCCCGGCGCTGGCCGTTCTGCGCGAACTGCGTCTGCCAGCCGAAACGCTCGGCGCCGATGCGCAGGGCCTCGGCCTGATAGGCGCTGGTGACCGTGCCCTGCTCGTCGCCGAACAGGGCGTTATTGTCGGGCGCATTGATCAGGCGGATGGCCAGCGGGTCGATGCCCAGGGCGCGGGCGGCTTTGTCCAGCAGGGGTTCTATGGCCGTGGCCAGCTGATTCTGTCCGGGGCCGCGCTGCGGTCCCTTGGTGGGCGTGTTGGTGAACACGGGGATGCCGCGAAAGCGCATGGCCGCGGGCATGTACACCAGCGAGAGCGCCTCGCCGGCCGAGAGCCAGTCCGAGAAGCCCGCGTTGCCGCCATTGTCCTGGATGATGTAGAGGTCGGCTGCCAGCAGACGTCCGTCAGCCCGGAAGCCCAGTTTCGCGCGGCCCTGAAAGCCGTGGCGCGCAGAGCCAATGGAATACTCTTCTTCGCGGGTGATACGCATCATGACCGGGCGGTTGATCTTCTTCGAGAAATGCGCGGGGATCACCATCGAAGGATAGCCGGCCCCTTTCGAGCCGAAGCCGCCACCGCAGAACTCGGCGATGAACACCAGCTCGGAGGGCGGAATGCCGATGTGGGACGCGATGGTCGGAATCGGGAAGCTCTGGCTCTGGCTGGAGCCGTACAGGAAGCACTTGCCGTTTTCCCAATAGGCCATGGACGAGCGCGGTTCCATGGAGTGGTGTGCGTTGCTGGCGGTGACGAAGCTCTCGTCCAGCACATACGCGGCGGCGGCAAAGCCGGCGTCCAGGTCGCCCACCACCCATTCTTCGGAAGGCCGGCCCTGGGGCAGACGGCCTTCACTCAGTTCCGCGAAATCGGCGGCACTCCAGCGCACGTCCTGCACGCCGGGGTTCAGCGTGTCATTGTCGGTGCTGCCTTCCACCAGGGACGCGCTGGGCACGTTGCCACCCACGCGGGCACTGGCGCCGTCGGGTCGCAAACTCGTGAGCGGGTCCACCGTGAAGGGCAAGCGTTCGAACTGGATGATCAGCGCGGCGATGGCGTCTTCCGCCGTCTTCTCGTCCACGGCAGCCACCGCCAGGATGGGCTCGCCCACATACACGGGCTCGTTGGTCAGGATCTGGCGTTCCACCCCCGGCAGGCGCGGCACGTCGTCCGCCGTCAGGATACCCACCACGCCCGGTATCTGCAGCGCCTCGGACGTGTCAATGCTGAGCACCCGCGCGTGGGGAATCGGGCTGGTGAACAGACGGCAGAACACCATCCCGTCCACCTTGAAATCCTCCGCATACTTCGCCGTGCCGGTCACTTTGGCGCGAATGTCGGGCGGGGTGTAGTCCTTGCCAATCAGAGAGTAAGCCATGGTGGATCTCCTGTGTTGTTATGGAGCCTTTGTCTTATTGCTGTTCGACGATGCCCTTCATGGCACCCAGTGCGCGTTCGAAGGTGGCGCGGCGACGCGTCACTTCGGCGTCCTTGGCGGCCTGGTCAGCGAGGTTGGACACATCCAGCACCAGCGTGTACAGCACCGTCGAGGTGTTCGCTCCGGTGGGGCGCGCTTCCATGAAGCCGTGGTAGAGATTGTAGAACTGGCCTTCCACGGGAGGCTGGGTGTAGCCGTAGGAGAGCTCGGTCCGGGCCACCATGATCTCGGTGATGCGACCATTGGCCAGCACGCGCACAGTGCCGATGCCGCCATCGCCGGAAGTCACCACGCAGTCCAGGTTCAGCCATTCGCTGATGTCACAGTATTCACCGACTTTCGCCCAGGTTTCTTCCGCCGGACGATCGACGTCGATCTCCATTGCTATGGTGACGTATTCGGGCTGGGCAATGGCGGCGGTGGAAAGCAGCAGGGCGGGTGCGGCCAGCAGTGACAGCAGACGGTGGTTCATGGCGATGTCCTTGTTGTTGTTTGGTGGAAACGAGGCTCTAGAGTAGCCGGGATGAAGGCCGGAGCAAAGGGGGACAGCGAATGCCTTTGCAACGTTGGTTTTGCCACAATTGGCTGGCTATACTCGAGCCCTCTATGACTTGCAGCCGCCGAGGACCCCCGCAGCCATGAGCTTTGTCTTGTCCGATTTCGGCTTCACCCTGGGCCTGTTCGTGGCCTTGCTGCTGTGTTTCGACCTCGGTCGGCGCTTCGGCTTGGGACGGCTGTCGCTGGACCCCGACGGCGTTACCAAGGGCTCCGGGCCGGTGGAAGCTGCCGTGTTCGGGCTGCTCGGCCTGCTGCTGGCGTTCACGTTTTCTGGCGCCGCAACGCGCTTTGAGGAACGGCGGTTCCTGATTGCAACGGAAACCAATGACATTGGTACCGCGTACCAGCGTGTGGGCAAGGGGCGCAACTGGTTCTACATGCTGCTTTTCTCCACCACCATCTCGCTGACGCTCTACGTGATCATCGACATGGAATATCCCCGCTATGGGCTGATTCGCGTGGATGATGCCGACCAGACACTGATGGACCTCCGGGAGCTGATGCAATGAGTATGACCGCGAAAAACAACAGCAGGTGCCAGGACGTCCTCACGTTCTGGTTCGACGAGATCACGCCAAAACAATGGTGGACGGTGGACCCGGCCTTCGATGCCTTGCTGCGCGAGCGCTTCGGGCCGCTGCTGACCCGCGCCGCCCATGGCGAGCTGTTCGGCTGGCGCGCCGAGCCGAATGGGCGCCTGGCCGAGATCATCGTGCTGGACCAGTTCTCCCGCAACATCCATCGCGGCACGCCCCGCGCGTTTGCCCAGGACCCGATGGCCCTGGCACTGGCGCAGGAGGCCGTCGCCGCCGGCTTGCTGCCCGACATCCGCCCGGCGGGCCGCGCCTTTCTGCTGATGCCCTACATGCACAGCGAGTCGGCGCTGATCCACCTGCAGGCAGAGTTCCTGTTCGGCCTGCACGCGCCGGGCAATCTGGAATTTGAACGCAAGCACAAGGCCATTATTGACCGCTTCGGTCGTTATCCGCACCGCAATGCGATTCTGGGGCGTGAATCCACGGAAGAGGAGCGCGAGTTTCTGACGCAGCCGGGGTCGAGTTTTTGAGGGGGTGCTGAGCTGCAGGAGCGGGGCCGTGAGTGGGTGTGGGACCCTCTGTGGGAGCGGGCTTGCCCGCGAACAGTTCGCTTGCAAGCAAGCTCCCACTGGCAAGCTGCTCCGCTCTGTTCGCTTGCAAGCAAGCTCCTACGGGCCAGCCTTTTCAGCCCGCGTCGCCGCCCGCCACGCCAGCGCCGCAATCACCGCCGTGGTGATCTCGTAGGCGCTCGCGCCCCAGGTGTAGGCGGTGACCGGGTCGGGCGTCATGAGCGCCGCCAGCAGGCGTGTGGCGCCCACCGCGCCAATCCCCAACACCAGCATGGCGAGCCCGGCGCGGTAGTAGTCAGTGCGCAGCACCGCCAGCAGGCAGAACGCGCCGAGGCCCGTCTGCAGGCCCCCGTACATGGAACTGATCTCGGCGTAGGCGTCGCCACTGCTCATCACAAGTCCGGCGAAACCAGCGGGCAGTGCGGGGTTCGCGATGCCCACCAGCCCGTAGGCGATGAACACGAACGCGGAAAGCCACAGGATGAATTTGCCCGGCATGTTGAAGTCCTCTTGAGCACGTCAGTTCAGTACATACGAAATATCACAAGACTTTGGACTGCTGTCCGGTGATGCTGAGGGTCCCGAGGCCTCTGACTCAGACCCCACATCCTCCAAAGGAGTCAACGCGCGATGAATCCTGCCAGACCCACGTCAACCACTCTGTTTCTGTCCCACGGCGGCGGCCCCCTGCCACTGCTGGGCGACCCGGACCACCAGAAGATGGTGGGCGCGCTGCGAGGCCTGGCGGCCGGCGTCCCGCGCCCGTCTGCCATCCTGGTCATCAGCGCGCACTGGGAAGAGGCCGTGCCCACGCTCACTGCGTCTGCGGCCCCGGCGCTGCTCTATGACTATTACGGCTTCCCGCCGGAGTCTTACCAGATTCAGTACCTGTGCCCCGGCTCGCCCGCCCTGGCGCAGCGCGTTCATGGCGTGCTGAGCGCGGCCGGCATGGTGCCGCGTCTGGACGCGCAGCGCGGTCTGGACCACGGCGTGTTCGTGCCTCTGAAGATCATGTACCCGGAGGCGGACATTCCCTGCGTGCAGCTGTCCCTGCTGAGCAGCCTGGACCCTCTGGCGCACCTGCAGATGGGCGAGGCCTTGCGCACGCTGGACGAAGAAAGTCTGCTGGTGATCGGCTCGGGCTTCTCGTTCCACAACATGCGCGCGTTCTTCACCCCCGACACGCCCGAGACCCGCGCGATGAACCTGGCCTTCGAAGACTGGCTGCGGGAGACCTGCGAGAGCGCGGCCTTCAGTGAAGAGCAGCGCCGCGAGCGCCTGCTGCACTGGGCCGACGCGCCCCATGCCCGCTACTGCCACCCCCGCGAAGAACACCTGCTGCCCCTGCTCGTGTGTCAGGGGCTGGCCTGCACCCGCGCCGCCAATGTCTTTTCGGTCCCCATCCTGGGCAAGACAGCGAGCATGATTCGCTGGTAGCCGCGAAATCTCTGACTGTAGGAGCGGGCTTGCCCGCGAACGAGCCCTGCCAGTAGGAGCCACCCCTGCCTGTGGGAGCGAGCCCTGCTCGCGAACCGCCCGAACCCACCCCGCCCTTCGCTGGCACAACTGCAGGCAGTGGGAGGCCGCCCTCGCGTTCAGCGGCATAAAAGACCCGCACCGAGTGAGCAAAGAGACCGAGGCTCTTTGCGATGCGAGGGGGTGAGGCAAGCGTTGACCAAGCGCAGCTTGGTGCGCAGCAGAACGACGCCCATCTGTGATGGGCGGCTGGAATCCAGGACCGATGCGGGCCAGCCGCAGAACGCGAGGGCGGCCTCCCGCTGCCGGGTAGAATCAGCAAAGAAAGGAGTGTCTTCAGACAGTTCGCGAGCAGGGCTCGCTCCCACACTACCTCGCCCGCGACGCGATGCGCCGATACTCCCGATACTCCGGCTCCCAGAACATCCCCTCGATCGTCTCCTGCAACACCTCGTCCGGCATTTCAAGCGCATGCCCCTGCCACTGCGCCACGCGGCCCACCTCGAACGCGATGCGCCGGCTGAGCTGCGGCAGATCCGTTAGTGGCGGCAGCAGCGAAGCGGTGTTGTCGTCGGACACCGGCGCGCTCTGGGCCAGCGTCATGCTGGCGGCCATCAGCATCTCGTCCGTCACCCGCGAGGCTTTCGTGGCCAGAACGCCCAGGCCGATGCCCGGGAAGATGTAGCTGTTGTTGCACTGGGCGATCACATACTCGCGGCCGTCGTACTCCACCTTGCCGAACGGACTGCCCGTCGCCACCAGCGCCTGGCCCTGCGTCCACTCCAGCACCTTGGCGGGATGCGCCTCCACCTGCCGCGACGGGTTGCTCAGCGGCATGACGATGGGGCGCGGGCAACTGGCATGCAGGGTGCGGATGACCTCCTCGGTGAACAGGCCAGGCTTGCCGGACACGCCCAGCAACACGCCGGCGCCGGCATGGCGCACCACGTCGAGCAGCGAGGGCCAGGGGAGTTCTTCACTCGCCTGCCAGCCGGTCAGCACGCCAGGCTCCTGGGCCAGGCGCTGCTGGAAGTCCATCAGGCCGGGCATGCCCTGGGTGAGCAGCCCGAAGCGGTCCACCATGAACAGTTGCGTACGCGCCTCGGCGGCATCCAGCCCTTCCGCAGTCATGGCGGCGATGATGGACTCCGCGATGCCGCAGCCGGCCGAGCCAGCTCCCAGGATCACGATGCGCTGGTCCCGCAGCCGCTCGCCCTTCTTGCGGCAGGCCGCCAGCAGGGTGCCCACGCAGACCGCCGCCGTGCCCTGGATGTCGTCGTTGAAGCAGCACAGCTTGTCGCGGTAGCGCTGCAGCAGGGGCATGGCATTGGGTTGGGCGAAGTCCTCGAACTGGATGAGCACGCCCGGCCAGCGCTCGGTGGCGGCGGCAATGAAGCGGTCCACGAAGCTCAGGTATTCCTCGCCCCGCACTCGCGGATGCCGCATGCCCATGTAGAGCGGATCGGCCAGCAGCTGCGGGTTGTCGGTGCCTACGTCCAGCGCTACCGGCAGCGTGTAGGCCGGGCTGATGCCGCCGCAGGCCGTGTACAAAGAAAGCTTGCCGATGGAGATGCCCATGCCGCCGATGCCCTGGTCGCCCAGGCCCAGCACGCGTTCGCCGTCGGTCACGACAATCACCCGCACCTTGTCCTTGGTGACGCTCTGCAGGATGTCACTCATGTGTTCGCGTTCACTGTAAGCTACGAACAGGCCGCGGGCGCGGCGATAAATTTCCGAGAAATGCTCGCAGGCATCGCCCACCGTGGGGGTGTAGATCACCGGCAGCATCTCCACCAGGTATTTGCTCAGCAGACGGAAAAACAGCGTTTCGTTATTGTCCTGCACAGCCCGCAGGTAGATGTGCTTGTTGATGGGCAGCTCGAAACTGCAGTATTGCGCATAGGCGCGTTCGGTCTGTTCCTCGATGCTCTCGTAGCGCGGCGGCAGCAGCCCCAGCAGGTTGAAGGCGATGCGTTCGCGCTCGTCGAAGGCAGAGCCCTTGTTCAGCAACGGGGTTTCCAGAAGGGTGGGGCCGGCATACGAAATATAGAGAGGTTTGCGTGGGCGCATGCGTCACAACTCATGAGAATTCAAGGATGAGAAGGAGAATACCTGCCTTTGCTGCCGGGGTATTGTGCTGGCCGGACTATTTTTCTGCCAGTGCAGGAGCACCTCGATGATCCGCACGCCCGCGCTGCGCCACCTGGCCTGGCTGTGCACGACGCCGCCGCTGTGGCAGTTCCCCGACGCCTTTGTGCCTGCCGACTGGTTGCCTTCCGACTGGTACGCGCGCGTGCAGCACTGGGATGCCGCACCGCAGGAGGCGCCCGCCTTCGTGCACGCGCTGCCCAACCCCCGTCTGGGCCTGTACTTCGAGACGCTGTACGACGCGCTCCTGACGCACCTGCTGGGCTGGCAGGTGCTGGCCCGCAATCTGCCCATCCGCGCCGGCGGCCTCACCCTGGGCGAGCTCGACTTCGTGGTGCGCAACCCGCACACGGGCGAAGTGGAGCACCATGAGATTGCTGTGAAGTTCTATCTGGGATATCAGGCACAGCCGCACGGGCCGGCGCAGTGGCTGGGCCCGAACCCGGCAGACAGTCTGGAGGGCAAGGCACAGCGCATGCAGGACGAGCAGAGGCGCCGCACGCAGTTGCCCGAGGCGCAGGCAGCGCTGGGAGATCTTCTGGTGGGAGCGGGCTTGGTGGGAGCGGGCCTGCCCGCGAACGCTTTTCGCTTGCAAGCAAGCTCCCACACAAACACTCTTCTCCTCCCCACCCGCCTCTTCATGCCCGGCTATCTCTTCCACCCCCAGGACGGCACCATCACCGCCCTGCCACCGCAGGTCCCCGCCAATCACGCACGCGGCACGTGGCTACGTCTGGGCCAGGCTTTGCGGGAAGAACGAACGGGATGGGTGCCACTGGTAAAACCCCACTGGCTGGGACCGTGGCAGCAGACGCAGGTGCCGCAGGATGCGTCGGTGCGCGAAGCGCTGCAAGAGATCGCGCTCAGCGCCACCCCGCGCCTGTTCGCGCGTGTTGACTGGTATAACGGCGAGAATCTATGGCGCGAGACTGCGCGCTTCTTCGTGGTGCCGGAGGCGTGGCCGGGGCGTGCTGGCAGTGTATGAGGGGGCGCTGTCGGAGCGGGCCTGGTGGGAGCGGGCTTGCCCGCGAAAGCTGTTCGCTTGCAGGCAAGCTCCCACACACATGCAATCGCGGGTTTGTGGCAATTTGTGAAGGATTCTCCGGTCTGCGCGTGGCGCAGCAGTTGCTTGCAGGCAAGGGGGCGTAGCACACTGCGCATCCACATCCTTTTCATGGCCGGCGTTGCCGGCCCGACGTACCAGGCTTTGACATCTCCATGAACGATCCACTTCTGTTTGTACTTGCCGCGATGCTGTTGCTTGGCACACCCGGACCCACCAATACTCTGCTGTGGGTGTCTGCCGCCACCTCCGGCACCCGGCGTTCGCTGCCGCTGTTGCTGGGCGAACTGGCCGGCTATCTGTGTGCCATTACTGCCATTGTTCTGGTGCTGCAGCCTCTGCTGGACACAGCGCCACAGCTGCGCAACATCCTGGCAGCGCTGGTCGCGGTGTATGTCGCCGTGCTGGCCGGTCGTCTGTGGCAACGCGCAGATACCCCAGAGGCGCCGCAGGCGGCCATCACTGTGTCCAAAGTCTTCGTCACCACCTTGCTGAATCCCAAGGCCTTTGTGTTCGCGCTGGGCATCATGCCGGTCGGCGACCCGGCCATTCTGGGCTATTTCGGGCTGCTGAGTGTCTGCATTGTCACTGCGGGAAGTGGCTGGGTAATTCTGGGCGGGCTGGCGGGCGCTGCCGTCGGGCCGCGCAATATGGTGTGGCTGACGCGGGCGTCCAGCTTCGTGCTGGCCGGCTTCGCCAGTCTGATCCTGTGGAACACGCTGCAGAGTGTCCTGCAGGGAACGGCCTCATGATCGAATACACCGAATACACCAAGATGCTGATCGGCTTGATCGCCATCGTGAACCCGATAGGTGCCGTGCCCATCTTCATCTCGCTGACCACAGGCCTGGATGACAAGGCCCGCCGAACGATCTACCGCACCACCACGTATGCGGTGTTCCTGATTCTGATGGCGGCGCTGATCCTGGGCGAGGCCATTCTGGACTTCTTCGGCATCACCATCAGCTCCTTCCGCGTGGCGGGCGGCATCCTGAGCCTGCTGATGGCGATCTCGATGATGCATGCCCGCACTACCGACGTGAAGCGTACCGACGAAGAGGCAGAAGAAAGTACCCATATGAACTCCATTGCCGTCGTGCCTCTGGCCATCCCTCTGCTGGCGGGGCCAGGGGCCATCAGTACTGTCATTCTGTACGCCCATCGTGATGCAAGTCTTCTGCACTACAGCCTGGTGGCGCTGGTGATCCTGCTGTTGTGCGTGCTGCTCTTTCTGGCGTTTCGTTCCGTCAAATACATCTCGCAATACCTGAGCCAGACGGCCGTGAACGTGTTTGCCCGCATCATGGGCCTTATCCTCGCGGCCATCGCCATCGAGATCATTGCCAACGGGGTCAAGGGCCTCTTTCCGGACCTGGCCTGAAAAGGAGTCTGCACACCGATGTGTGGCCGCTACGTTCCCCCCGACCAGCTGGCGCTGGAGCAGTTCTGGCGCATCGACCGCAGCAACTGGCTGAGCTGGGCGCAGCCCCTGTTCAATGTGGCCCCCACCACCGTGGTGCCCATCATCGTGCGCGATGGGGACGGGGCCATCGTGCTCACCGGCGCCCGCTGGGGCCTGGTGCCTGCATGGTGGAGCAAGGACACCTTTCCCGCCCTGACGTTCAACGCCCGCTCGGAAGAAGCCGCAGAAAAGCCCACCTGGCGCCAGAGTCTGCGTACCATGCGCTGCCTGATGCCGGCGCGGGGCTGGTATGAGTGGAATGAACAGCAGCTGGTGCGCAGCGAGGCGGGCAAGCAGGTGCGCCAGCCGTATTTCTTTTCGAGTGCGCAGGACGAGGTGATCGCGTTTGCCGGCCTGTGGGCCGTGTGGGAGCGACCTGGCGCCGAGCCTCTGGTGTCCTGCGCGTTGCTGTCCCGCGAGGCTGCCCCGGGCATCGCCGAGATTCACCACCGCATGCCGGTGGTGCTGCGGGAGGAAGACTTCGACGCCTGGCTCTCGCCCGCCACCACGGCACAGCAGGTGCAGGGGATGATCGCAGGAGCCCGGGGCGAGTTCCGCGCCTGGCCCGTCAGCACCCGCGTGAACAGCGTGCGCAACGACGGGCCGGACCTGCTGGACGAAGTGAAGGTCGCGAGTCTGTTCTGAAGGTGCCAGGCAGTGCTCTTGCAGCGGCGCGCAGGCTTGCCGGTCAGCCGCCCTTCGCCTCGGCTTCCGCCAGTGCCGCCAGTTGATCCGCCACCGCCGACCAGCCCGGCACGAAGCCCATCTGGTCATGCTGCTTCATGGCTTCTTCGTCCCAGTGCCAGGCGCCGGCCCGGTAACGCGTGCCCTTGCCCTCGGGCAGCATCTCCCAGTAGCCGGTCATGAACGGTTTCTGCGGAATCCAGCCGGCGCGATAGGCATCGGTGGTCACGATGCGCCGTCCTGGAATCACTTCCAGATACACGCCTTCCATGATGTCTCCGCCTTCGCCATTCGGGCCCCGCATGCGCAGCGCCGTGCGCCCGCCCGGACGCAGATCCATGGCGATCAGCTCGGTGGTCCAGGGTTTGGGGCAGAACCATTCTTCAATTCGCTCCACCCAGACGCTCCACACGATGTGCGGCGGCGCGTCGATGTAGCGCTCGACGCTCAGTTCGAAACCATTCTCTGCATTGCCAGTCATTGTTCTTCTCCTTGCTTGATGCCCTTGCGTGCGCCGACGATGGCGAATTGCGCGCCCTGCGGGTCCGTGCCACTGACCATGTAGAGACTGCCAGGCACTTCCGAGGGGCCGTGCAGTATCTGTCCGCGGCCCGCCGTGATGCTGGCAGCTGCGGCGTCTATGTCCGCCACCATGAAGTAGTAACTCCACTGCGGCTCCTGGGTGCCGGGTGTCACCGTCATCATGGCGCCGATGCTCACGCCGTTCTGGCTGATGAAGCGATACTCGCCCATGGGCCCCATGTCCATGAAGTCGCCAGGCTGCCAGCCGAACTCGCGGCCATAGAAGGGCAGCAGGGCCTTGTGATCGCGGGCATTGAGTTCGTTCCACACGCAGTGGCCGATGGCGTCCGTCGAGAACGAGGGGCTGGCTTCGGGCGAGCTGCCCCGCATCACATAGAACGGGTACCCCTGTGGGTCGGTCAGGAACGCGAAGCGGCCGACGTCGGGAATGTCGGTCGGCGGAATCAGCACCGTGCCACCGGCCTCGCGAATGGAGGCCGTGCTGGCATCCACATCGTTCACGCCGATGTAGCCCAGCCAGCAGGGGCGCGCGCCTTTCTCGCAGTCTGCCGGCGTGATGTGCAGCATGCCGCCAATGCCGGTGCCGGCGTAGGAGAAGAAGCGATAATCGCCACCGGGCATGCCGGAGGGCGCGAAGTCCCAGCCCACCACGGCGCTTTAGAAACGCTGCGCGGCGTCCGGGTCGGTGGTCAGCAGTTCGTACCAGATGAAATCGCCGTGCTGGTCGCCCATGTTCAGGCTCCTTGCGCGTCTGTAAGCGTGTCCACCAACGACGTGAAGCCACCATAGATCAGGCGTTGCCCCGAGAAGGGCATCTCCATGCTGTCCATACGCGGGTCGTCCATCATCTTCACGTGGGCGGCGTCGCGCACGGCCTTGCTGGGCCATTCGACGAAGGAGAACACCACTTCCTCGTCCGGCTCGGCGATCACCGCCGTTCTGAAATCATTGACCTTGCCGGGCTGCACGTCGTCGTTCCAGGCTTCCACGACGCGCAGCGCGCCGAGCTCGATGAAAATTGGTGCCATCTCGGCTGCCACGCGGCGGTAGGCTTCCTTGTTGCCAGAGGGTACGGGGATTACAAAGCCATCGAAGTAACTCATTGTCGGTCTCCTTGTTGTGTTGTTGGGTGCTGCCAGTCGGTGTCTGCGAACAGCAATCTGAAGTAGCGTTTCAGATGCGCTGCGGTGTCCCTCGCCATCGCCTTGGCAGCGTCCGGGTCTCCCGTAGCCTTGGCGAGGATGAAGCCACCCTGCAACACAGCCTGGGTATGCTGTGCCAGCGAAGCGGCGGTGACGCCCGGAGGGGCGCCGTGCAGGCGCATGGCCTCCGTGATGTCCGCCTCGAGCGTGGCGGCGTGTCCGAAAATGGATTCGGCACAGGCGGCGCGAATGGCATCGCTGCTGCCGAACACTTCCTGCACCATGGTGCCGGCAAGACATGTAAAGCCTTCGACGGGACCGTCGATCAGCTCGCTGCGAAAGTCGATATAGGCCATGACGCGCGCCAGCGGGTCGGCCGGGGCATGGTAGGGCGCCGAGGCGAACAGGCCGCCGGTCATCTCTGACCAGTATTGCGCGGCCGCCACGCCCAGCGCTTCCTTGCTCTTGAAGTGGTGGAAGAAGCCGCCCTTGGTCACGCCAGCCGCAGCACACAGTTCGTCCACCGTGGTGGCGCCATAGCCTTTCTCGCGGATGATGCGCAGCGCCGCGTTCAGCAGGCGGATGCGGGCGTTCCCTGTGGCGGGTTTGTCGGGGGCTTCGTTGCTCATGGGGCGAAACATACCAACTGGTCGGTTTTGTCGTCAAGCGTGTTTTCACGAAAATGTCCGGGCCGGCACAGACACTGCAATAAAACCAGCCCATGTCCGTACTTGTGCAGATGTGCCTTCATCGTGGTTGACCCGCCTCCATGGCTCTGCACTACAATTTCGTCCTTTCTACCCTTCAGGATTCACCGCTGATGAAACGACACACCGCCCGAGCCTGCACTGCCGGCCTGCCCGCTTCCCTTTCCGCCGCCATTGCCCTGGCCCTGTCCACCGCAGCCTCTGCCCAGGACGTGACCACCACACCGGTGGTGCCCCAGAAGCAGGTGCGAGCCGTGCGCGTGGCCACGCCGCCTGTCATCGACGGCAGGATAGATGAGGCTGTGTGGCAGCAGGCCGAGGTGATCACCGACTTTCACCAGATCCGCCCCGGCAATCAGACCGAGCCCAGCGAGCGCACCGAGGTCTACGTGATCTATGACGACGATGCCATGTACATCGCCGCACGCATGTACGACAGCGAGCCGCACCTGATCGCGGCGCCGGTGATTCGCCACGGGCAGGGCATGGGCTCGGACGACCGCCTGGTAGTCATCCTCGACCCCTTCAACACCCAGCGCACCGGCTATCGCTTCGAGACCAATCTCAATGCCGCGCGCCACGAGGCGCTGTATACCAGCGTCAACTCCTTCCAGATCGAGTGGAACACCATCTGGGACACCGCCACGAGCGTTGATGGCAACAGCTGGATTGCCGAGCTGGAGATCCCCTTCAAGTCGCTGCCCTTCGACGCGAGCCTCGACACCTGGGGCTTCAACTTCGGGCGCGGCATTCGCCGCCGTGGTGAAGAGATGGCCTGGGTGTCCTACAACCGCACCTACAATCCCAGCATTTCGGGGCTGGTAACGGGCCTGGAAGGCATGGATCAGGGCGTGGGGCTGGACCTGGTGCCGTCCTTCTCCACCAATCGCAACAAGAACTTCAATCTCAATACCACGAACTCGCAGACCGACCCGTCGCTGGACGCGTTCTACCGCCTGACGCCCTCACTCAACGCGGCGCTGACCATCAACACCGACTTCTCGGCCACGGAAGTGGACAACCGCCAGGTGAACCTGACCCGCTTCAACCTGTTCTTTCCCGAGAAGCGCGACTTCTTCCTGAATGACTCCGATCTGTTCCAGTTCGGCAGCATCGGCGGCGGTTTCGGCAACTCGGCAGAGAACCGTGCGGCACGCGAGAATGCGCGCCCCTACTTCTCCCGCAAGCTGGGCCTGAGCCAGACCGGGGCGCCGGTGGACATCGAGTACGGTGGCCGTATCAGTGGCCGCGTGGGGCGCTGGAACATCGGCACGCTGGCCATCAAGCAGGATGAATTCGGCGCGGTGGATGCGTCCAATCTGTTCATCGGACGTGTGTCGGCCAACGTCATGGCTGAGTCCAGCGTGGGCATGATCTTCACCGATGGCGACCCGGCCTCGAACCGCGACAACTCAGTCTATGGCCTCGACTTCCGCTACCTGAACACGCGACTGGAGGGTGGTCAGACCATTGAAGGGGATGCCTGGTATCAGCGTTCCGACACCCCGGGTCTGGGTGGCGACGACGCGGCCTGGGGCGTGGCATTGCGCTCGCCCAACAACTCCGGCCTGCGGGGCGGGGTGGGCTTCAAGGAAGTCCAGGCCAATTTCAATCCGGCGATGGGCTATGTCAACCGCGCCAACATCCAGGATTACACGGCGGATGTAGGCTACACGCATTTCTTCCGCGACAGCTTCCTGCAGACGGCCTACACCGGCATCGATGCCCAGAAAGTCAATGTGATTGGCGGGGGCCTGCAAAGTCAGGTGCTGGCCTTCCGTCTTCTGGAGCTGGACACCAATTCCCGTGACCGCGTCAGCCTGCAGTATCAGACGAACAAGGAAGTAGTGCGCAACGCCTTCGCGGTCTACAACGCCCCCGACCGGCGCGTGCTGATTAAGCCGGGTAACTACTCCTTCAATGAAAGCACGGTGGCGTTCAACACAGCCGGGCAGCGGGAATTCTCGGGCCGTCTCAGCATGACCAGTGGCGATTTCTACAATGGCGAGCGCAACAATCTGAATGGCTCGGTGTCGTGGACGCAGTCACGCAACTTCGTGATGTCCATGAGTTATGACTGGAATGACATCACGCTGCCCCAGGGGGACTTCATCACGCGCCTGACCTCACTCTCTACACAGGTGGCGTTCTCGTCCACGCTGTACTGGGTGTCGCTGGTGCAGTACGACAACCTGTCGGAAGAAGTGGGGGTGAATACCCGATTGCAATGGGTGCCGCGTGCAGGCCAGGAGGGCTTCATCGTGCTGAATTACAACCTGCAGGACAAGGACAAGGACAACTCCTTCCAGTCCGCGAACTCGGACCTGAGCGTGAAGTTCAAGTACACGTTCCGGTTCTGAACCCACCGATCAGTCAGGTTGCCACATGACATAGCCGTCGTCGGCGGCAGCCCGGCGCAGCATTTCCAGCAAGGGGATGGCGCGTTGGCTCATCGCGACCGGGGGCTCGTTGTCTGCTTCTTCATCCTGCGCATCTTTGCGCATGACTTGCGGAGTTTGCAGGGCTTCTTCGAGCGTGTGCAGCGCCGTGAGCAGATCTTCTCCGCTCACAGCGCCTTCGGTATTGCCGCTCATTCCCATCATCCGCACGAGCGGGAGCGCCACGTCACTCATCATGATGAAGCGTCCCGCAATATCACTTTCAAACCGTATCAACATGCAACAGGTCCTGATGTGGGAGCGGGCTTGCCCGCGAACAGATTCTGTTGAGAACGTTCGCGGGCAAGCCCGCTCCTACAAGTAGAAGCATTTAGAGCTGCATGAGAACACGCGCATACAGACGACGTCCACGACCATCGAACACGCCGGAGTCGTAGTTGATGCCACCCGCTTCCCGGTACGGGATGTCAGCATTGAACACATCCAGTGCACCGACCGTGAAGATCGCAGTGCCAAGACTGTTGTTCGCCCACTTGTGCGTGTAGTTGTACTGAATGTCCCAGCTCTGGAAGCTCTCGATCTGCTTGGTCATGACGCTTCGCACTTGATCGTTCGCCGTTGCATAGGTGTTTTCGTAAGCCATGTCGCGGTAAGAACCGATCAGGCGCGTGATAACGGAAACACCGTGACCATTGCGCATCCAGGCCATGCTGATATTGCCTTTGTTGTCTGGCAACGAACGCACAAGGTTGCCGTCGCCGGTAGAACCAGCAGCGTCGAAGTTGCCGGTCTCGAGCAAGCCCAGCTCCAGTCCAGGCACATCATCCAGGGCGTATTGACGAACGTGGGTGTATTCCAGGGCCAGACGGAATCGACCGAGATCATTGTCCCAGTTGTAGCCGATCTTCAGGTCGATACCATCGGCTGTGATGGTACCGGCATTGATCGTGCTCAGCTTCGTTGTAGTCAAAGCGCCAGTGTTCACGCCGAATGTGCGAACAACTCCCTCGACCTGGTAAGCCGCCGGGTTGACAACACAGTCCAGACGCGAGCCCGCCGCTACGTTGCGGAAACCCGTCACGCCGCCGACAACGCCTTGTGTGGCAGGGTTGTTGCCGTACTGTGTAGTCAATGCCCTGGGGTCACAAGGAGTGTACTGTGCCATGGCCGCCCAGGGGCCGGTGCGGGTTGCCGGAATCGTGCCGTTGAGCACGTAGTTGGCCGGGTTGGCCGCTGCCTGCTGGAACAATGCGATCTCTTTGGAAATCGCAGAGATGCCGGGCTGCGGCAGTACCTTGTCGGTCAACTCGAAGCGCCACACATCGGCGTTCAGGCTCAGGCCTTCCAAAGCCCCTGAAGGCGTCCATATGAAGCCTGTACTGAACGTGTCGGCGTATTCATTGCCAACATCCGGCGCCGGGCCACCCAGCGTGTAGGTGAAGTTCGGCAAGGCATAGTCATTGGTGGGCGGCAGCATGCCGGCACGCACTGCCTGGTTGCGAAGAGGATCACGGAACGTGTTGCTGGATGACTCCAGTCCCTCTTCCACAACGGCGACGTTGGGAGCACGGAACGACTGCGAAAAAGAGCCACGAACCAGCAGCGTCTCAACAGGGCGCCAGCTCATGGCGATCTTCGGCGTCAGGTCGGCGCCGATATTGCCACCGTAATCCTCGTAGCGGACAGCGATCTGCGTTTCGACTTTCTCCATGAACGGCAAGGACAGTTCGCCGAACACCGCCTTCACGTCGCGCTCGTTCTCATACGTGAACGCGCAATAGGAGCACTCGAAGTTGTTGCTGACGTAATGCGTCGTGTTCGGTGCACCGTTGGTGCCCCAGTTCAGAATCGCATTGGGAATGCCTGGCACGTTGAGGAAGGGGGCGCGCGACTTGTTGCTCTGTTCGCGGTACTGCGCCCCTGCTGCAAACTGTGCCATGCCGCCAGCCAGTTCGACCAGTTCACCGGACACCACGGCGTCAAGTACCGCCAGCTTGTTGCGCTTGTCGACCCTGCGCACCGTCGGGTTCATCCATTCCATCAGCGCTTCGTTGTTGGCAAGCGCAGGGTTGGTCATGGAGGTCAGGAAGGGGTTGTAGAACATGCAGCCGCCCTGACCCTGGTTGTTGCTGGTCAGTGCGAGCGACAGGCTTTCACGTGTGGAGAACACGAAGCCCGGGAAGAATGTCTGCGTATACCCGTTGTAGTACGAGTTGCCACTGACGCTCCAGATGTTCAGCGCACGCGAGCCCAGCGGGCCGGGTGCGTCCCGGAAGTTGAAATCTGATCTGCCATTGGGTGTACAGCCCGGGCCGCCCAGGCCGTTCGCGGCCAGCTCGGCACGGTCACGCTGGAAGGTCTGGTAATTCTGCTCGAAGCTGGTGCCGCTCCATGAGTAGCTGACATCGTAGTTGAATGCCCTGTCATTGAACGCTGTGAACTCGCCACGAATTCCCGCCTGAGCCCCCAGTGTCTGGGTTTCCGTCATATTGGCATTGCCGCCCATACGCGGGGTATTGCCACGTTGCACGCTGGCGTAGAAGGGCACATTCATTCCGCCGTTTGCCAGAGCATTCGGCACATTGGGAATACTGGTGGGGCGTGTCAGGCCTGCCGCGCTGGCGAAGTAGCCCAGTTCAGCGGTCTGCCCGATCGCATATCCGGCAGGGATTGGTACGTGAGAACCTGGTGCTGCAAGGAAGACGGTCGGGCCGCGGGAGCTGTTGGCACCTGAGTCCGCGCGTTCGATGCTCGAATCCGAGTATTGAAAGAAGGAGTAGAACTCATGCTCTTCACTGAAGCTGTGGTTGAAGGCGCCTGCGAAGCTGTCGCGCTCCATGCCTACCGTCATGAAATTCCATTCTTCGGTGAATTCACGGCAGTTGCCAGTATTGGCACCGCGCTGTTCTGTGCGGGTGCCGGTAAAGAACGAGCGGCCATCATTCCCTTTGAGCTGTGTGCACAGTGGATCTGTCAGCACCTGGGTTGTCGGGCCACCTTCTGCGATGTTCTGAGCCGTCAGGGCACTGTTGATATAGGCGGGATTGAGGCGCGAACCAAAGGCGGCGTTGGCCATTGTGGCAGAGACGTTGTTGGCAATGCCGCCTACAACACCTGTGTACTCGACGTTCTCGTCATAGAAACTGCCGTATTCGACTTGAACAGGATCACGTTCGAATTTTTCGCCGGAGAGGACCAGGTGGGTATCGCCACTGTCGCTCGCCCAGCCCCAGATGACGCTGCCGGTTCTGTCCTGTGCTGACTTGTAGGCATCCAGCGCCTGCACATCGCCATACACTTCAAGGCCTTCAAACTGAGTGCGCATGATGACGTTGACAACCCCAGCCACGGCATCGGAACCGTAGAGGGCCGAACCGCCATCCGTCAGCACTTCAACGCGTTCCACCATTACCAGAGGAATGCTGTTGATATCCACGAACTCACCGCCGCTGCGGGTGGTTGTGGCAGCGGACACCTGGCGTTTGCCATTGATCAGCGTCAGCGTGGAGTTCTCGCCAAGATTGCGCAGGTTGACGTTCGCGGTGCCGGAAAGTCCGGCACCTTCACCGGAACCCTCGTTGGTGAATGAGCCTGAGTTGATCTCGAGATTCTTGATCACGTCCCATATCTGCGCGGCACCCTGTGCTTCGATCGAGGTTCTGTCCACTGTAGTGACAGGTGATGGTGCATCCAGAGGCGTGCCACGGATATAAGAGCCCGTAACGAGCACTTCTTCAACTTCCGGGTCGTCCTGCTGTGCGGCAACTTGCAATGAAACGGTGGCGAGAATTATTGCGGAAGTGATGGCCTTGCGTCTGCTTGGAATAGGTCCACGCATACTTTTTCCCCCGGTATTTTTTTAATTTTAAGGTCTGGTTTTTAACTACGCTTTCAATTTTTATTGAGGAATTCCTATCCTTGAAAATCCATGTGGTTAGCGTGAAGCGTGGCTCAGTATAGGCCTGCAAAATTCCTGAACGCAATCAATTTTCTGGGGCATAGTACGCTACCAATAGGTCCATAAATGGCATGAATAAGGAGCACCTTCAGGGGGGATTGGAAAGAGTTGCGAATCTACTCGCCGGCCAGGGAAGTGTGAAAAAAGGAAACAGAATTGCAGCCTTTGGGCGTTGTCGGGAAAAGGGAGGAGTGGTTTTCATTTTTTACGATAGCAAAAATAAATCATTAAATATAAAACAATAAGTTTTGCTATTCATATTTTATCGGCTAAGATGCCGCCCGTCACTCAACCTTCCCGGCAAAAACAGGAGTTTTTTTAATGTCGTTGATCAATACTGCAGTAAAGCCTTTCAAAGCCAATGTCTTTCACAATGGTGCCTTTGTTGAGATCACCGAGGCCACTTTGCGTGGCAAGTGGTCCGTCATCTTCTTTTACCCTGCTGACTTCACGTTCGTGTGCCCCACCGAGCTGGGCGACCTGGCCGACAACTATGCCGAGTTCCAGAAGCGTGGCGTGGAAATCTACAGTGTGTCCACCGACACGCATTTCACCCACAAGGCCTGGCATGACAGCTCGGACACTATCCGCAAGATTCAATACCCGATGGTGGCTGACCCGACTGGCACACTGAGCCGCAACTTCGAAGTGATGATCGAGGAAGCAGGGCTGGCCGAGCGTGGCACATTTGTGGTGGACCCGGAAGGTCGCATCCAGATCGTCGAGATCACAGCGGGCGGCATTGGTCGCGATGCGGCCGAGCTGATGCGCAAAGTGAAGGCTGCCCAGTATGTAGCGTCACACCCAGGTGAAGTATGCCCGGCCAAGTGGAAGGAAGGCGAAGCCACACTGGCGCCGTCTCTGGACCTGGTAGGCAAGATCTAAGCGTTCTTCATTGCAGGAGCGGGCCTTGCCCGCGAATGAAGTGAATCTGACTGTGGGAGCGGGCCTTGCCCGCGAATGACCCTGAGGGGTGAGCAGCGTTCGCGGGCAAGCCCGCTCCCACAGTGCACCCTCCGTTTTACATTTTTTTGCCAAGGAATTTCGTCATGCTGGAACCCACGCTGAAAAGCCAATTGCAGTCCTACCTCGAGCGCGTCACGCAGCCCTTCGACATCGTCGCCTCGCTGGATGACAGTGCGAAATCCGCAGAGCTCTGGGAGCTGCTGCAGGAGATCGCCGGCCTGACTGACAAGATCAGTCTACGCAGCGATGGCACGGACAGCCGCGTGCCTTCTTTCACGATCAACCGCAAGCAGGGCGATGTCAGCCTGCGCTTTGCCGGTATTCCGCTTGGCCACGAATTCACATCGCTGGTGCTGGCCCTTTTGCAGGTCGGCGGTCATCCGCCACGCGTCACGGCCGAAGTCATCGACCAGATCCGCCACATCGAAGGCGAGTTCCGTTTCGAAACCTATTACTCGCTGTCCTGTCAGAACTGCCCCGACGTGGTGCAGGCACTGAACCTGATGGCGGTGCTCAACCCCGGCATTCACCACGTGGCCATCGACGGCGCCCTGTTTCAGGCAGAAGTTGATGAGCGTCAGGTGATGTCCGTGCCCTCCGTGTATCTCAACGGCAAGCTGTTTGCCTCGGGCCGCATGGGTGTGGAAGAAATTCTGGCGAAGATCGATACCGGTGCCGCATTCCGCGAAGCCGAGAAGATCAGTGCCCGCGAACCCTTCGATGTGCTGGTGGTGGGCGGTGGTCCTGCCGGGGCAGCGGGCGCCATCTATGCGGCGCGCAAAGGTATCCGCACCGGGGTAGCCGCCGAGCGTTTCGGCGGTCAGGTGCTGGACACCATGGGCATCGAGAACCTGATCTCTGTCGCCGAGACCGAAGGGCCGAAGCTTGCCCGCGCCCTGGAAGAGAATGTCCGCGACTACAAGGTGGACATCATGAATCTGCAGCGTGCTTCGGCGCTGCTGCCGGCCGCGGATGAAGGCGGGCTGCACGAGATCCGTTTCGACAGTGGCGCCTCCCTGAAGGCGAAGACGATCATTGTTGCCACCGGCGCGCGCTGGCGTGAACTGAACGTGCCGGGCGAGAAAGAGTACCGCAATCGCGGGGTTGCCTACTGCCCGCATTGTGACGGCCCGCTGTTCAAGGGCAAGCGCGTGGCGGTGATCGGCGGGGGCAACTCCGGCGTGGAAGCGGCCATCGATCTGGCCGGCCTGGTGGCGCACGTGACTCTGCTGGAGTTTGGGGATCAGTTGCGTGCCGATGCGGTACTGCAGCGCAAGCTCAACAGCCTGCCCAATGTCACCGTTATCACCAGTGCCCAGACGACGGAAGTGGCAGGGGATGGCGCGAAGGTCACCGGTATCGCGTACAAGGACCGCGTGTCTGGCAATCCCTGTGTGGTCGCGCTGGACGGGGTGTTCGTGCAGATCGGTCTGCTGCCCAACAGTGACTGGCTCAAGGGCACACTGGAACTGTCGCCCCAGGGCGAAGTCATCACCGACAACAAGGGCCGCACCAGTGTGCCGGGCGTGTTTGCAGCGGGGGATGTGACCAACGTGCCCTACAAGCAGATCGTAATCGCCATGGGCGATGGGGCCCGCGCGTCACTGAGTGCCTTCGACCACCTTATCCGCCACTGAACCCCCTGACAGGGAGTGCAATGCAGCGGGAGCGCCTGTGTGAGAGCGAGTGTGTGGCCACGGCCTGTATTGGTGCCAACGAATGGTTCGCGGGCAGGCCCGCTCCCACACATGTCCCCCAAAGCGCTCCCGCCCGTAGTCTCTTGCTTCCGCTTGCACTCTGATCCTTTGCTGACCTCCGGCAAGCGGCTCCATTCCGTGGGCAACTTCCTGCGTGGCGCACCGCATCGTGCGACGTGCAAAGCTGTGCTACCGTTGCCCTTCGCCAGAAAACGAGACCAGGAGTTGGAATGCGTGCAGTGATCTATCTCGTCTCCGGCGTTGTGACTGGCATTCTGCTGTTTCCGCAGCCCTTGCTGTCCGCCCTGGGTGCGCTGTTCCAGCCGCTGCCCGCGGTGCAGGATCCCGGGAACACCGTTGTCCTGGTCCCGGACGCTGACAATTCCTACGCACACACAGCGTTCCTGCGGGGCACCAACCAGGTGGCCACGCAAACGCTGCTGCGTGCCGGACTGGCCCCGGATGCGCTGGAAAAAGGCGCTGATCTGGATGGCGACGGCGACCCGGATGACATTCACCTGCGCCTGGAAGTTGCCACCTTGAGCGCTGCCCCGGGCGAGCACTGGGCATTTGTGCCCAAGGCCTTTGGGCTGGCGCAGTGGCAAGTCCCGCCAGGGCTGCCGGCGCAGACACCGCCAGCTTCCCCTGACCTGCGCATGGAGCAGGGTGATTCCGTCCTGATCACTCTCGAGAATTCTTTTCACCTGCCCCTCGCTCTGCAGTTTGAAGGCGTGGAGGCCGAGTCGTTTACCCCTGTCGGGCCGCCCGCCGACCTTGCCTTGGTGGCACTGCCCGGCGAAGCACGCACCTACCGCCTGACGCCGCTCAGCGTGGGCGAAGGGCGCTATGGAGCGCAGGACACTACGGCTGTCGCCCGCGGTCTGCAGGGCCGGGTGATCGTCGAAGAAAACCGTCCCGACAACACGCTGGTGACTGTCGACACTGCGTGGCAGCTGCGCGCACCGCCCTTTGCCACGGTCTTGGACGATACGTCCGTGGAAGCCGCCATGGACACGGTTGACCTGTTGCAGTTCAGCGGCTTCGGGCTGGCACTGGGGCTGGCTATGGCCGGTCTGGGAGGGCTGCTGTTGCCGGGGGAGCGCAAGCGATCTGCGCCCGGGAGAGCCGCTTGATCTTCCGCCTGAGGCAGATGTTGACAATGTGGCTGGGCGCCCTCGGCTGTACAGTGGCCATGGCCCAGCCTGCCGGAGTGCAGCCACTCGTGCAGCCAGAGCCCGGTGTGGAAGTATCCCGCATCGACATTTCCGAGCCATTGCAGCGCGAGTCCCATGACGCGGCGCCGCCAGCCACGCTCTCGCCGTTCTTTGATACTGCCGGCATGGTATTGCACGCCAATACCGCGCAGCTGCCGCAGGACTGCACGGCCATCAGTGGAGAAGCTGCCTACACCGTGCATGCGGGCACGCGGCACGCACTGCCAGGGACGCAAGAGGTTTTCGCCTATGACATCCGCACGCTTGTCGTGCCTCCCTGCAGTCGCGTCACTGTCACCCTCGTCAACGACGACGCTACCCGCCATCAATGGCTCCTGCACGGACTGCCTTTCGCGCTGTATCCGGGCGGCTTGTTCATGCTGGAGGCCAATGGCGGACAGCGCGTGACAGGCACCTTCATTGTGCCCGGAGCTGCTGCACGCTACCCCGTGCAGTCCACCAACGCGCAGAACAGCAGCCTTGGCATGCAGGCTGAGCTGGTCGTGGAGGCACCAGTACCAGGCTTGCCCCGCGGTTCGCTGGTGCTGATTCTGGCCATGGCCTTGACCAGCGGCTCGCTGTTGTTGACCATGCGCAAGCGCTCAGAGTAAAAAACGCCCCCGGGAAGCTTTCTTAGAGAATGGACATGTCAGATCACTCACTCCTGCGCCCCGCGATTCTGGTCTTGCTCGCCAGCCTCGCGACGGCGTGTCAATCGACCGGCGCGGCCCGTTTCGACCGCCTGCTGGTGGACGATGCCATTGCCGGCGGCTATGGCGTGGAGGCGGCCGACATCGACGGCGACGGCTTGCGTGACATCGTGGCGCTGGCCACCACGCCGGCGCAGTTCGTCTGGTACCGCAACCCTGGCTGGGAGAAGTACACCATCAGCACCGCGACCAGCGGCAATATCGCTGCGGCGCCCCAGGACATCGACGGCGACGGCGATGTCGATCTGGTGCTGGCCAGTGAGTTCAGCCTCAGCAACTCCACCTCCGGGGGGCTGGTGCAGTGGTTCGAGAATCCTGGCAATCCCCGCGAACAGCAGAACTGGCAGGCCCATCACATCGATGCGATCCCCACGGCGCACCGGGTGCGCTGGGCCGACGTGCAAGGGGATGGTCGCCATGAGCTGCTGGTGCTTCCCATCATCGGGATTGGTGCTGCGGCTCCCGAGTATGCCGCGGGCGCGCAGCTGACTGCCTACGCCGTGCCTGCCGATCCGCGCGGCGTGTGGCCGAAAGTCATCCTCAGCGACACGCTTGAGATGGCCCATGGGCTGCAGATTCAGGACTGGGACGCCGACGGCCGGCAGGATCTTCTGACAGCCAGTTTCGCAGGTATCGAGCTGCTGCAGCTGGGGTACGACGGTCTGTTTGTCAGTCAGGTGTTGCTGGGGGAAGGCAATCGCGGAACGCGTCCCGCCCAGGGCAGCAGCGAAGTGGCTGTGGGAGTGCTCGATGGCGAGCGTTTTCTGGCCAGCATTGAGCCATGGCATGGCAATGAAGTAGTGATCTACCAGTCAAGTGGCGAACAGGACCAGCCGTGGCTGCGGCAGGTGATCGACGCCGAGTTTCGCGGTGGCCACGCCCTGCTGACCGCGGATCTGAACAATGACGGGCAGGACGAGATTCTGGCCGGCTTTCGGTCGGAACCTTACGGCCTGCACGCGTATCGTTATCTGCGGGACACCGGGCTGTGGGAGCGCACCTCGCTCAACGCCAGCCGGGTGGCGGTCTCCGGACTGATCGTTGAGGACTTCACCGGCGACGGCTTCAAGGATGTTGTCGCCATCGGCAGTGCCAGCGCCAACCTCGTGCTGTTCGTGAACGAAGGGCGCTGAGCCGGATCAGGGCGCCGGGGGTACCGGATTGCCGGCAATCCACACCTGGCTGAGGGAGCGGGTGTTGGCGATGTCCTCCAGCGGGTTGCGGTCCAGCACCAGCACATCCGCCCACTTGCCTGGCTCCAGTGTGCCCAGATAGTTCAGACCCAGACAGTCCGCGGCCACCTGGGTGGCTGACTGCAGCACCTGCATGGGGGTCAGACCGGCCTCCACCATCATGCTCATCTCCAGATGTTCGAAGTAGCCCTGAAAGCGCGTGGCGGGACCAGAGTCGGTGCCCATGGCCACCTTCACCCCGTTGTCCTGCAGAATTTTCAGATTGCGCAGAGCCATGGGCAGGGCATTGTTCTTGTAGTGCTGGGCCGAGGCGTTGTCGCGCATGCGCTGCTGGCGCTCGGGTTCGCGCAGCGTGGCGATCACTTCCGGGTCCGCATCGCGCAGGAAGAACGGGTCGCTGAAAAAAGCCGGCTCGCTTTCGTACACGAAGGTGGACAGTTCGCGGGTGAGGGTGGGGACATAGCAGACGTCGGCAGCCTTCATGGCAGACATGAACTCGTCGTCCACTTCGGCATCCCGCACGCTGTGGGCAATCAGGTCGGCGCCGGCAGCCAGCGTCGACTTCGTATCCGCGAGCGTGTAAGTGTGCACCGCCAGCGGGATGCCGCGCTTTTCGGATTCCTGGGCGATGGCGGCCACGATTTCGGGCGCCATCTTCGCGGTGCGGCCAAGATTGTCGTCCACTCGGATCTTCACATAGTTCGCGCTCTGGTCGGCCACGCCGTTCACGGCGCGCACGGCCTGCTCCACGGTCTCGGGGGCCAGCACCGGGCCTGCCAGCAGCAGCCTGGCATGGTCCAGAAACAGCGGGTTCTGCTCGTTGCGGACTTCGAAGCCTTCGTACTCGTCATCGCCAAGGCTGTTCACGGTGGTGATGCCATAGCGGGCATAAAGGCCCAGCTGGCGCAGCACATTGCCCCGATCGTAGTGGCCTGCTTCCAGGCCGAGCACGTCGCCCACGTGGCCATGGGTGTTGATCAAGCCGGGGATCAGCGTCTTGCCCGCGACGTCGATGCGCTGGGCGCCCTCGGGTACTGGTGTGCTGGCGGCGGGGCCGACGGCGACGATGCGGCCGTCAGTGGCAACGAGCACCGCGTCCTCGATGGCCGCTGCCCCCGTGCCGTCGATGATGCGTGCCCCCACGAAGGCGAGGGTTCCCGGTGCCGCACTGGCGGCAGAACCTGCGCTGGCCAGCACAATGGCGAAGAGGGTCTTGCGGAACGGGACGGGCATCGGGAGTCTCCTGAAGGATGTTCTTGTTCTGTGGACCTAGAGTAATGCGTTGGGCGACAGGCTGACAACCGTCTCGTCCCACAGCACGTCACAGCATACGATGCAGTCTTCCCCGGCGATCTGTGTCTGCACCGAGAGCGTCGCGCACAGGGTGCCATCGGCGATCGAGAAATACGGCTGGTTTACCTGCACTACGCCGGGGTTGCGCGCGGCGTTGAGAAAATAGTCCCGGCGCTTCCAGCTTGCACCCTGGGCATCGGCCAGCGCCCGCAGCCGGTCGCGGGTGTGTATCTTGATGGTTTCAGAATCGATGTTCCCGTAACACTGGCTGCCGTCCAGCGCCAGCTGATACAGCCGGATGGTCTCGGGCAGCGTCAGCAGCAGCTGCGCGATGTCGGGCAGCGACTGCGCCCGGTGCGGGCCGGTGGTGCTCTGCGTGAAGCGCTGCAGATAAGGGGCAAGAAATGACGTCTGGACCGAAGCCGAATTCTGCGTGAGTTCGTCGATGCGCAGGTACAGGTCTTTCCACAGGCCGCTGCGCGACTTGATGGCCTCGGACAACAGGAAGGGATGTGCGAAATAGAAACCCTGCACCAGATCCACGCCGCCTTCCATCGCCGCCATGGCTTCGCCTTCCGTTTCGACGCCTTCCGCCACCACGATGCATTTGCAATTGTGCAGCATGCTGGTGATGCCTTTTATGAGACTCCTGACGCTCGGGTCCGTGCCGGCCTTCTGCACCATGCTGCGGTCGAGCTTCACGATGTCGGGCTTGATGCGCCAGATGCGTTCGAAATTGGACTGGCCTGCGCCAAAGTCGTCGATGGCGATCAGGAAACCCATCTCCTTGCAGGCGCGGATATGACTCTCCAGTGCGGTCTCGTCATCGATAGTGCTCTCAAGTACCTCGATCACGAAGCGATTGGCAGGCAGGCCGCTGTCGCGCAGCAGTGTGCGCAGGAAACTCATGTAGGATTCTTTCTGCCCGAGCGTGCAGGGATCGACGTTCAGAAACAGCCAGGCGCTGGGCGGATCCAGGGCGCGGAAATTGTCGACGTGCACGCGCTGGCAGAGGCGGTCCAGTGCCACGATGGCGTCATGTTCGCGCGGCGCGAAGAGCTGGGCAGGAGACAAGATCGCCTCATTGCGATCCACGCCGCGGACCAGCGCCTCCAGACCGACGATGCGCCGGTGCGCAATGCTGTAAATGGGCTGGAAGGCCGAGATGACCCGACTGTCCCGGTAGGGGGCAAAGCGATTGCCGTTGTAGAAGCCGCCATTGTCGCTGATCGTGCTGCCCTGCCCGCTGTGTTCGTCCGTGTCGTGAGTCGTCATCATGCCTCAGAAGCCCAGCGGGAAATAGAATCCTGCGCGCAGGCTTGTGGTTTTCTTGTTGTAGCTTATCAGGGCTTCACCGTAGCCGTTGTAATAACTGAGTACGAAGCGACTGTTCACCCACTGGGACATCGGAAAGATCAGGTCCACCTGATAATTGATGGTCTCGGTCTCATGCCCCTTGGTGGTCTTGATATTGATGTTCGCCCAGTTGTTCACATCGATGTGGGTGGTGATTTCAGCCTGTCCGATATAGTCCTGGATGTTGTCGTTGAAGTCGCCTGCGTTGAGAATGTTCCAGTATTTGAGTGTCCACGCCCAGGTTTCGCTGAGACGCAGCTCACGCTGGCCATAGACTCGGTCCCAGCTGCGCGATGAGGTTCCGTCGAGGCCGTTGGACTGATGTTCCATGCCGACGTAGTCGAAAATGTGCAGACGTGTCCGGTTGCTTGGGCGCGCCAGGGCCTCGGTGAAATCCCAGAAAATTTCCGGATTGTAATTGTGTTCCTTGAATGGCGCGGACGATTCCGAGATGTCCCACCAGGAGCGCTGCGAGTAGCCGAATTTCACTGGTGACAGAAATTTCAGTTCGTCTATCTGCGGGAACAGCGTGAATTTCATGCCCAGTTCGAACTTGATGTCCAGGGACTGGCCGCTGAAAGGCGCCGAGCCATCGTCGTTTTCCATGGAGCCGAACACGATGTAATTGTTCTTGTAGGGCTGAAAAAACGTATTTTCCAGCGTCTCGTCGTAGCGGGCCAGAAGCACAGGCACAGACGCTGCAGAATCGGCAATCAGGGCGTCGACGCTATCCCGCGTGGTTTCCCGCTGGGCGCAGCGGGTCCGCAATTGGTTCACGGTGCGCTCTGCGTTTTCCTGACGGATGACTTCGGTTCGCAGGCAATCGTCGATGGTGCTGGTCTGGGCCAGCGCACCGGGGCTCTGCAGTCCAATGCCCATGGCAAGCAGCACGCCGAACACCAACAGGAAGAACCGGGAAATTCCAGAAGAAGACGCGAACATGGGCAGCAACCTGAAAGAAGGAAGGTGGCAAATGGCAAAAGCGGCGGCCATTCTACTTGAGGTGGCGACAAGGCGGAATGACCCGAATTTCTGCATCGTGTCCGGTTTTGCAGCCCCTGCATTGAGGCCATGGGTGGACTGTGCTTAGATACCGGCCCACATTGCCACGAGGTGCCTCTTGTTACTTTTCAGCGCACAGCTGCTCGCGATCTTCTCGATACTGATGCTGGCCTTCGGCTATCTGAAAGCCGAAACTCATGACATCAGTGCCAGACTGTTCTTCGTGCTCGCGCTGGGAATTGTGTGTTATCTGATCAATGGCATGTCGTTGTCGCACATCGACCCTGCTCTGCGGCTGACACCGGGCGGCTGGGGAGTGGTGCTGAATCTGGGCGCCAACGCAATTCCGGGGCTGTTCACGCTGTATTGCTACCATGTGTTCCAGGACAGTCATCGCGCCCCCAGGCCGCTGGTGGCTCTGCTGGTGGTGCAGCTGGTGCTGGATCATCTGAATTATCGTTCCTACCGGCCCTCCGCCTTTCTGTCCATTCAGGCCGACAGCTCGCTCTCGCAATTTCTGCTGGGGCCGGTGCCCGACTTCATTCAGCTGTTCTTCGCCGTCTTTGCCGTGTTCTGGTGTGCGCGCGGCTGGAGCAATGACCTGGTGGAGACGCGCCGCTTTCTGCGCTGGGTCATCATCATCGTGCAGGGCGGGCTGATACTGGCGGTGGTGTTCCTGGAGAATTACCTGCTCAGTAGCGCCTCGCTTCGTTATGCAGAGGCGCAGGCTCTGATCACCTTCGTGATCGCCGGCCTGACCTTCGCCATGCTGATCGCGCTGCTCAAGTTTGATTATGTGGCACTGGGCAAGGTGCTGCTGAAGGTGACGCCCTTTGTGCCGGCAGAGCCGGCTGGCGAAGCCCTGCAGGCCGACGTCAAGCGCTTTCGCAAGGTGTTTGAAGAGGATCGGGTGTATCGCGAGCACGGGCTTACGATTGCTGGCCTGGCCGCCAAGCTCGATCTGCCGGAGTACCGCCTGCGGGCGCTGATCAACAAGCATCTGGGGTATCGCAACTTCAATGCGCTGCTGCATGAGTACCGCATCAAGGATGCCAGTCAGATGCTGTCAGACCCCGCCCAGCGGCATCTGCCGGTGCTGACCATTGCGCTGACGGTGGGCTATCAGTCCATCACCCCCTTCAACAATGCCTTCCGCCAGACCAAGAACCTGACGCCCACCGAGTTCCGCCGCAAGGCGCTGCAGGAGCAGTGATTGTGTGGGAGCGGGCTTTGCCCGCGAACTCAGAGTTGCTCCAGCCGGCCCCGGCCAGCCGCCCTCCCGTTCTGCGGCTGACCCGCACCCCTCCCGGGTGCCCTCGCATCGCAAGGAGCCTTGGTCTCCTTGCTCGCTCGGTGCGGGTCTTTCATGCCGCTGAACGGGAGGGCGGCTGACCGAGGCGTGGATGTGTGCCAGCGAAAAGTTGGCTGCTGCCCTCGCAGCGCCGGCGGCAAATTTCTGGCCTCATGCACGGGCAGAGCTGCGCCCACTTGTGGTTGTTGATACTTGTCTGAAACGGAGTCGGTGTCTTGTCGGCTTAGGAGAGGCGAGGTGGCGGGTGGCAGGCAGGGCGTTCAGCGGCATGAGAGACCGGCGCCGAGGGCGGCAAAGAGACCTCAGGCTCTTTGCCAACAGAGGGGACCGCGGAGCGGCGCTGGTCAGCCGCAGAACGCCCTGCCTGCCGACCGCCACCGCTTTACAACGTGCGCTTCAGGCATTGCACCAGCGACTCCGCCAGCAGGCGCGTGGCGGGCCCCACGTTCTCGCGGCTGCTCAGCATCAGGTGCAGCATGATCAGGCGCTCGCCGCCATCGGCCAGTGGCAACTGGCGCAGCGTGCCATTGCGCAGATCCTCGGCCACCCAGTCTTCCGGCAGGAATGCGAAGGCCAGCCCTGCCCGCAGAATCTTCAGGCTGCTGGCGAAATGACTGACCGTCCAGCGTTGTTCAGACCCCAGCCAGCCCGCGTTCTGTTCGCGCCTCTGTCCGGAATCCCGCAGCACGATCTGGCGGGCTGACTTCAGGTCCCACTCCGTGATGCCGTCCGGGTCGCCCAGAGCCACTGCCTCCTTGCACTCGTTGTGTGTGCGCTCCCGGAACAGCGGATGGTCGGGGTGGGCCACGGGAAGCATGCGAATCTGCTTTACTGGCGTGCCGGTGTGGCCGACGGGCACCTGACTGCCGATGACGATCTCGGCCTTCTTCTCCAGCAGCGCTTCTTCGGTGCCCGACAGCGAGGTCTCCAGAATCCGCACCCGCGTGAACGGGTAATGAGTCGAGAGGGCTTCCAGCGCGGGCAGGATCAGACGCACATCCAGCAGCAGGTCCACGGCAATGCGAATCTCGGCCTCCAGTCCCTGTGCGCTGATGCGGGCAAAGTCTTCGGTGACTTCGGCGTGGCGCAACAGTTCGGTAGCGCGGCGGTACAGCACTTTGCCTTCTTCCGTCAGTACTGCGCGCCTTCCCTCCAGTCTCAGCACCGGACGTGGCAGCTGCTCCTGCAGGCGCGCGATCGCGTAGCTGACACTGGACTGGCTCTTGTTGAGCGTCTCTGCCGCGAGCGAGAAGGAGCCGGCGTCGACGACTGCCTTGAAGGCGGCCCATTGTTCCAGCGTGATGCGGGGAAGTTTCATCAGAGTCTCGTGCCTGGTGATCAAATAATCCGATCATATACCCGCGATAATTGCATTAATAGATCGGATTGCGTGGCCTATGATGAGCCCATCACTCATTCACAGCGCCGCTTGCAGGCGCAAGGACCCAACGATGACGAGTTTGCTGCACATCACCTCCAGTCTTTTCGACGCCGCCGACAAGCAGGGCGTCTCCACCCAGCTCAGTCACGAACTGATCGCCGGACTCAGGGCTGCCAACCCGGACCTGCAGCTGCGGAGCCGCGACTTTGCGCAGACGCCCATTCCCTATCTCGACAACGCCTGGCTGGGAGCGCTGTTCACGCCCGCCGCCGAGCGCAATGACGAGCAGGCGCAGAAGGTGGCGTTTTCGGATGCGTTGATTGCCGAACTCAAGGCGGCAGAGGTGCTGGTCATCGGCGTGCCCACCTACAATTTCTCTGTGCCTGCGATGCTGCGCTCCTGGGCTGACCATGTGGCCCGTGCCGGCGTCACCTTCAAGTACACGGACACAGGCGCCGTCGGGCTGGCGGGCAGCAAGAAGGTCTATCTGGTAATTGCCTCGGGGGGCATCCACGAGGAAGGCGGTACGGATCATGTGCGCCCCTGGTTGCGCACTTTCCTTGGCTTTCTGGGCATGAACGATCTGGAATTCATCGTTGCAGGCGGACTCAACATGGGCGAAAGTGCCCGGGCCCAGGGGTTGCAGAATGCCCGCACGAAAATCGCCGCCCTGCTGACTGCTGCGGCACAGGAGAATTGACACCATGAATACTCGACAAGTGGAAGAACTGCTGGTGGCCCGACCTACTTCCGACGGCGATGGCGTGCGGCTGATGCGCGTGTTTGGCGGCCAGGATCTGGCCCGTTTCGACCCGTTTCTGATGCTGGATGAGTTCGGTAGCGAATCGTCCAGTGACTACATTGGCGGCTTCCCCTCGCATCCGCACCGTGGCTTTGAAACAGTGACCTACATGCTGGACGGACACATGCAGCACCGTGACCACATGGGCAATGTGGGCGAATTGCGCAACGGCGATGTGCAGTGGATGACAGCCGGTTCCGGGGTCATTCATTCCGAGATGCCCCAGCAGAAGGAAGGTCGCATGCGCGGCTTCCAGCTGTGGTTGAATCTGGCGGCAAAGGACAAGATGCAGCCGGCGTCCTACAAGGATGTGCCCGCCAGCGACATTCCCGTGATTCCCCGCGCTGCCGGACACATCAAGGCCATCGCCGGCGAAGTGCAGGGTTCGCAGGGATTTGTGCGCGGACATATCAGTCGTCCTGCCACGCAGCCTGTGTATCTGGACATTGTGGTAGAGAGCGGCCGGTATGCAGAGACCTTTGCCGTGCCCGAAGGCGACACCGTGCTGATCTATGTCTATGAAGGCAGCGTCAGCGTGGGAGGCACGGTGGTAGGGAAGTCACGCATGGCGCGGCTGTCAAAGCAGGGAGATGTGGACATCAGCGTCGACGGGCCGGCGAAACTGCTGCTCATTGCGGGCACGCCGTTGCGCGAGCCCATCGTCCATTACGGTCCCTTCGTGATGAATACCCGCGAAGAAATCGAACAGGCGCTGACGGACTATCGCAACGGCACCCTCACGCGGCAGCGAGCTTACTGACCGCCCAGTTCGGAATACAAGGCGCGCAGGAAGCGCTCCGGATTGCCATGCGCGGCGTCGTAGGCGGCAGTGGGCGTTGCGGCAGCAACCTGTTCGTAGGTCATGCCACCGGCCACAAGCGGCCGCACCTTGTTGGCAACGTCTTCCACCATGTCGCGGAACGCGATGACGTCGGCACGGTCAGACAATTCCCCGTGACCCGGCACGATGATCGTGTCCGGTCCGGCTGCCGCGATGATCATGCCCAGTGCCCCGAAGGTGCCCTCCAGCGTGCCGCCGTTGCCCTGGTCGATGATGGGATAGGCGCCGGTGCGGAACACGTCCCCGGTGTGTATCACATTCGAGCCGCGGAACACGATCATGCTGTCGCCGTCGGTGTGCGCCGGAGGCAGCGGCACGGCACTGATCTCTTCGCCGTTCAGGTAGACGGAAATCTCGTCATTGAAGGTCAGCACGGGCAGCGCAACGCCAGGATATTGCGCCTGCATGCGCACACGCACTTCATCGCGCGCCACAATGGGGATGCCCAGGCGACCGATGTTCTCATTGCCGCCCACATGGTCGCCGTGGACATGGGTGTTGATCAGAAAGCGGATCGGTCCGTCGCTGAGGGTGCGGATGGCCGCCATGATCTTCTCGGTGAGCGGCGCGAACTGGTCGTCGATCATCACCACCCCATCTTCGCCGACGGACAGGCCTACATGGCCGCCTGCTCCCTGCAGATAGTAGATGCCATCGCGCACCTGGTGCGGGATAACCTCCACGGTGCTGTAATCGGTCTGAGCCTGCGCGCTGCTCAGAACGCTGGTTCCTGCGAGCAGAGACAGAGCGAGCAGTGTCTTGCGGCCATTCAAGTTCCTGTGCATGGAAAAACTCCTGATTCTTGTTGTGTTGTGGGTGGCTTTTGCCGGCCAGCAGCAGTGCATTGCAGAACGACCAGGAGTATAAACCAGAGGCCCCATCCGGCGGCAATCATCATTGCAGACAGGAACCTTCATGAAAACCACAAAAACAAGCGTGATTGCCATTCTGGCATTGGCAAGCATCACAGCCCTGAGCAACGCTGTTGTTGCGCAGGAATCGACAACGCCTTCTCCTGTCGCGGTCGTCACGGCAGATCAGCTGGATGCCCAGCTTGCACGCTCGGTAGCCGGCGACATTCTGGACACAAAGTTGAACGAGACCCCGGTAAAGGGCGGACTGATCCGGGTAGGCATCGTGCATCGGTCTGCGCCTGAGACCCGCGCGCTGCTGCACGATGATCTGACAGAGATTTACCAGATTTTGGAAGGGACCGGCACACTGGTGACCGGCGGCAGCATGGAAAACCAGCGGGCGGTGTCTGACCCGCCCAATCTGGGTGACACGCCCAGCTACTTCGTGACGCAAGTGGGCGGCGATGTGCAGGAAGTCGGGCCCGGCGACGTGGTAATCCTGCCGGCGGGAATTCCCCACCGCTTCAGTGCGCTGGCTGGCACGATCTCGTACATCATTTACCGCTTCGAGGTCAGGCCGGCGCCTTGAGCGCAGGGTTGCTGCGCGGGAAGTGCGCGGCCATGTGGCCGTCGCGCCCGTCTTCCCGCGCCCCCTGCTTCAGTTCAGGCTGAACACGTACACGGCATTGCCCGTGGACGGGTAGGTGATCTCCGGCGTTACCACCGAAGGCACCATGCGCGGGCTGGTGCCGCCGTTGGCAGTGGTCACGGCAATGTACTGCTTGCCGTCCACGCTGAACGTCAGCGGGTGGCCCTGCACCGCGGTCCCCAGGCGGGTCTCCCAGAGGATCTCGCCGGTACGGGCATCGAAAGCGCGGAAGCGGCGGTCGAGATCGCCCACGAAGGCCAGATCGCCTGCCGTAGAAAGTACGCCCGTCAGGAAAGTCGCGCGCTGCTCGTAACTCCACACTTCCTTCATCGTACTCACATCATAGGCCGCCAGTTTGCCGACATTGCCGTCGGAGCCCGGCATCTCGAAGAAGCGTCGGCTGGCGCCCACGCCGCCGGAACCCGGGGCCAGCTCAATGGCCCGCGCCGCGTTTTCCAGGCAGGTCTGGCTCAGTGGCGCGATGATCACGCCGCTGGGCTCGTGGTAGCTCATGGAGTGCCAGTCCTTGCCGCCGGCGCTGCTCGGGCAGGCGGAAGTCCATTCGTCGAGCTGGGCATTCATGATGTCTTCGCGGTAGGTCACTGCGCCGGTCACCGGATCAATGTTGGTGAAGGTGTTCTGGAAAACCGTTTCCACGAAGCCCAGGAACTCGCCGGTCACGCGGTCGTTCTTCCAGAGAATGCCGTGCTTGCCCAGTGACAGGACGGTCTTGCGGCCATCCACATCCACCAGCACGCGTTCAAACACTTCGTCCAGGTCCAGCGCCTCGGCGGGCACGTGCTGGAAGTGCCAGTCCAGCAGCCCGGTGTCGATGTTCACCGCGATGGTGGAGTTGGTGTAAAGGCCGGCATCTTCGATGCTCATGTGTCGGCTGACAGGGACCCAGGGCTTGGCCTGGGCGGTGCCCCAGTAAGTCAGGCGCAGGTCGGGGTCATAGCTGCCGGCGATCCAGGTCTCGCCACCCTTGCGGTAGATGCCATCAAGGCCGCCCCAGGTGTCGCCGCCAGGTTCGTCTGCATCAGCAATGGTGTCAAACTCCCACAAGCGCTCGCCGGTGTCGGCATCATGTGCCGTCATGTAGCAGTTCTCTTCGATATAGCGCGCACAGCCCGCCATGCCGAGAATGATCTTGCCGTCGGCCACGATGGGGCCGGAAGAGTTTTCGAAGCCCTTGCTGCGATCGGCGACCACCACTTCCCAGATTTTCTGGCCAGTACGAGCATCCAGCGCCAGCAGGCGGGCATCGGTCGTGGCTTGAATGATCTTGTCGTTGTAGATGGCAATGTTGCGCATGTCTTCACGGGTGGCAGACCCACCGTGATGTTCCCAGATCAGCTCGCCGGTGGCGGCGTCCAGGGCCTGAAGGATGTTGCTGGTGTTGATCAGGTACATGATGCCGCCGTAGACCAGCGGTGCTGGCTCCGAGGCGCCTTCGTGCATGTTCCACACCCAGGCCAGCTGCAGGTCGCCGACGTTGTCGCGATTGACCTGGTCCAGCGCACTGTAGCTCCAGGCCTGATAGTTGCCGCGGAACATCGGCCAGTCGGCAGCGTCAGGGTTGCGCATCATCTCGGAGGTCAGGGGCGTGAAGTTTTCCACGGTACCGGACACAACCAGACCGACAGGCGCTGGTGGAGGGGTTGGTGCTGCTGCAGGTGCGGCCGCAGCCGTTGCACCGGCAGGAAGCTGGGCCGCTGCAGTGCCAACAGCGCTGCCAATCGTGACCGAGGTGTCCACGCTCAGGGGCTGTGCACCGGCCTGTGCGCCATTGGTCTGCAGGATATGGGCAACGATGTTGCCAACCGTGGTGTCTGGCAGCGGGGTTGCAGAACCCGGCGGCATGGAAGACTTGATGGTGCGGAACAATTCACCCGCACTGCGTGTGCTCCAGCTGGTCAGGAAGCCTTCGCCAGCCAGCATGGGCGCTGCGGGCGTGCCACGCAGATCAGCGCCATGGCAGGCCGCGCAGGTGCTCTGGTAGAGGCCGGCGCCTGCAGTGGCCTGGGCTGCCGTGAAGGGGCCCTGGCTCTGGGCAAGGGCGGGGGCTGCGCACGCGGCGATCATGGCGCCGAGCAAGGCGGAGCCTGAGAGAATCTGCTTTTGGGTCAGTCGTTTGCTGTTCATGGACGCACCTGTTGTTGTCACTGTTATGGGTCAGGATTGAAGTCGTGTGGTGTGTGCACTCAGTGCATCAGCCACCCGCGCAGTTCCCCTTCCGGATTGGTTTCGCTGTGAATCTGCACATACAGGCTCTCGGCGTGCAGCGCCTCGATCAGTTCCGGTGTCAGCGTCAAGGTGCCGCTGATGGTGCCGGCATTGCTACCCGCGATATCCAGGCGCAGGACGACCGGACCGGGAATTGCCTTCGGCCCCTGATGGATGTGGGCCATGGTGGCCGCTGAGCTCATGCCGGTGTAATTGCCGCTGACGGTCAGGGTGGTGCCATTGAGCACGGCACGCACTTCGCCTTCGCCCGTGATGGTGCGCACCGTCTGCGGCGTGACCGGCATCGGCGAGAGTCGTCCGCGCAGGGAATTGCCCATGTTGGCCTGGGAGAAGGCGCTGGCGCTGACGATAACAGTCAGCATGCCCAGCAGCAGGGCGAGCGCACTGTGGCGTCGCAGACGCGTGGCGTGCAGTAGCGGGTTGATCATGGCAATCCTCACTTGTTGTTGTTGGGGGTCCTGCGTGTCTTTCGCTTGCCGGGTTCTGCCGGTTCGAGGCCGATTATACTCATGCCCGACCGCCGGTCGAGCATGGTATTCAGCGCGGGTCGATCTGAGCCCGCGGAGCCTGATCCACGGCCTTCACAAAGAAGGCGAGGAAGCGGGCCATGCGTTCCAGGCCCGGCTCGGAAATGGCTTCAATCACCTCGCCGCTGGTGTGGTAAAGCGGCGGAGCCTGCATGATCGTCACGATGGGAGCATCAATGCCACCATAGCCGCTGCCCTCTCCATTGGCCATGGTGGAGTTGCCGGACATGAAATTGGTGCCATAGCGCTGCACGCCCTGAGTAAACAGGTCCTGCAGGAAGGGCGCGCTGTTGGTGATCCCGGCGACGATCGGGGCTTCACCCGAATCGGCGATGAACTCGCGGTAGCCGTCATCGAACTGGCTGCGGGCCGGGGAGAAGTTGCGCTGCGCTACATGCTCGATGTTGATGGTCAGCACGGTGTTCTGCACCAGCGCGGGATTCATGGCCACGAAATTGGCCGGGCCATTGAGGCCGGTGGTGTGGTGCCCGGCGCTGGCCATGAACACCAGTGTGCGGGACAGACGGTTTTCAGGGCGCGCAAAATGCCGGGCCAGCGCGATCTGCACAGCCATGCCATCGCCGTTGTCGCCGGCGCCGTCGAACCAGGCGTCCACATGGGCATTGAGGACGATGATCTCGTCACTGTCGCGACCGGGCAGCACGGCAATGCCGTTCTCTGCAATCAGATTCGAATAGAAGCCAGCCTCCAGCAGCACCTCGGCCTGCACACTGTCCTGCATTCCGGCTTCTGCGGCCTTGCTCAACAGGGATTCCAGAAACAGGCCGTCCCTTCCGCCCACGTTGAAACAGGGGCCGCCGCAGTTGCTGAAGTCCATGGCGCGCTCGTTGCCGGGCTGTTCGACGATGTTGATGACGCCGATGGCGCCCCGGGCAAACAGATTCTGCGCGCGCGGTACCGTGGGCTCGCGCTCGAAGACCATATGCGCCTGGGGCGTCACCTGCTGCACGGCGATCTTGCCGCGCACATCAATATTGACCAGTTCCGCCGGGCTGCCAGTGCCCACATAGACAAGTGCGCCACGCAGTTCTCCGCCTTCTATGGCGGACGGAGCCAGAGGCATGGCGGTCTCCAGCACGATGTCCTCGCTGCCGGCGCCGAAGGCCGGGTTGCCCTTCAGACGCAGTTCCCAGGCCAGTGGCAGCCAGAAACTCTCGTCTTCCGGCATCTGGAATTCCTGCAGCTCTATGCCGGCGATGCCGGCCTCGCGATATTGCGCCAGCATCCACTCGACAGTGTTGCGGGCAGAGGGGAAGCCTGCGATGCGGCCCCACAACTGTCCGCTGCCGATCTCCCGCTGGTCGCGGCTCTGGTGTGAGAATCCGACGATCTGCTCAAGGTCCTGCCATATCCGTGCACCGCTGAACTCTTCCCATTGTTCTTCTCCCTGCGGCACCAGAGCAGGCACGGGGCCTCTGTCGCCAACGATGGCTGGCAGGCCTTCAATCTCGAAAGGGGGCGGCAGTGGCAGGCCGAACCAGGGAGCGGTGGAGAGGGGCTGAGCGTGCAACTGGGGCAAGGTCAGGGCAGACAGCAAGAGGAAGATTGCCGCTCGGGCGTGCCCATGGCCTTGGCTGTGCGACATGCGTAATCCTCTTCACGACTGCGGTTCTTGTTGTGTTCTGGTCGCCGCAGTGCAGGACAATGCACTGGTGAGTGGCCGGGAGCCGGGATTATGTCCGGATTGCCCGTGCAATTCAAAGCCGATATGATCCCGGCAACCCCGTGGACGGGCTGTCTTGCAATTCCGCGAAGCAGTCTTGCTCAGATACAGGAAATGTTGCACACACTTCGAATTGCATGGATGACAGTCTGGATCCTGCTGGCAGGGATGAGCGGGGGGACTGCTTTCGCCGCGCTGCCACTGGAGTCCGGCGCAGGTGAGTTGTCTCCCGGCAGCAACTTGCGGCTGATAGAGGACCCCCGCGCCAACTGGACATTCGAAGACGCAGTTGCCGCACTCGAAAGCCAGGGCGAACTCTGGTCACAACCCGGTTTTCCCACGCTGGGGTATACGGAATCGGCGTACTGGGCCGCTGTGGATGTCTCCAACCGCTTCACTGCAGATCAGACCTGGCTGCTCAAGTTCAAGCTGGCCAGTCTCGATCGCCTGGATTTCTGGTACCAGAATTCTCAAGGGCAGTGGATTCAGAAGAGCGCCGGAGACACGCTGGCCTTTGACGGGCGCGACATCGCTCACCACTCCCTCATATTTTCCTTTGAAGCCCTGGCGGGGCAGGCTCAGACGCTTTACTTGCGAGTGCAATCCAACGGCTCCGTGCAGCTGCCTGTCACGCTCCTGAGTCTCGAAGAGTTCCAGCAGTCATCCAAAAGCGAGTACTTCTGGATCGGGCTGTACTACGGGATTCTTGCGGTCGTAGCGCTGTACAGTCTGTTCATCTGGGTATCCACGCGCGAACAGCTTTACCTGTACTACGTTTATTTCCTGGTGTTCGGCGGGCTCTTCTCGTTTTCTTTTCAGGGACTTTCATTCCAGTACTTCTGGCCGGACAATCCCTACTGGGCCAACCGCAGCATCATGACGTTCATCGCGCTGGCATGCGCGTCAGGGCTGGCTTTCGTGCGCGCCTTCATCACGCTGGAGCAATTCAATGCGCCCCTGGACAGAGTTTTCAAGGGACTGATCGTTGCGTCTCTTGGCTACGCGCTCGTGTCGATCGTAGTGCCTTCCGGATTCCTCGTCATCCTGATGAATCTGTTCATTGTGATGCTCGTGGTGGTTGTGAGCATGGGCGCAGTGCAGGTGGCCAGGACAGGCTATCGTCCGGCGCAGTTCATGTTGCTGGCGTGGTCATTGCTGATGTTCGGCATTCTGATCGAGGTTGTGCAGCGCCTGGGGGTGAATCTGCCGCCCATGCTGAGCTATCACAGCTTTCAATAGGCACGGCGATGGCACTGGTGGTACTGTCCTTCGGGCTGGGCGATCGCATCAACTCGCTGATCAAGGAATACAGTCTGGTGCAGGATGGCATGCTGAAGGCGAATCAGCTGAAGATCGAGGCGCTGCAGAAGGCCGATGATGTGAAGGAAGAGTTCATCGCCAATGTCTCCCACGAATTGCGCACACCGCTGACGGGCATCATCGGCCTGTCGGAGATCATTCTCGAGAAGAGTGCGACCTCGCTGGATGACAGTGCCCGCGAAAACCTCAACATGATTCGCATCAGTGGCCAGCGTCTCGCGAATCTGGTGAACGACGTCATCGATTTCTCAGCCATCAAGAACGGACATCTGGAACTGCACAAGCGCCCGGTGGATCTCAAGAACATCTGCATTCTCGTGAACAAGATGTGCCGTCCGCTGATCGGCGACAAACCCATTCAGCTGGCCGAGAGTTTTCCGGCGGAACCTGTGCTGGTGATGGGCGACGAAGACCGCCTGCAACAGATTCTTTTCAATCTGGTCTCCAATGCCATCAAGTTCACCCAGCGCGGCTGGGTGGCGGTCTCACTGGAAATCATCGACATCGACGCGCGCGTCATGGTGCGCGATACCGGCATCGGCATCTCCAAGGACCAGCAGTCGCGCATCTTCAATCGCTTCTACCAGGTGGATGCCGCCGCCAGCCGTGAAGAAGGCGGCACCGGACTGGGGCTGTCCATCTCGCAGAAGCTGGTGGAGCTGCACGGCACCGAGATCGTTCTGCGCAGCGCGCCGGGAGAAGGGTCGACCTTCTACTTCGACCTGCCGCTGCTGACAGAGAAAGACCGCCTCACTGCCAGCAACAGCAAGGTACAGAAGAAACTGGTGCAGGAATCCGGTGCGAAGCTGAACGCAATTCTGGAGAGCAACCCCGCCCTGGTGGACCGTCGCAACCGGCGCCAGGACAGTGAGCCTGTGCTCGGTCAGGCACTCCTTCTGCCGGGCCGCCGCCGCAAGATTCTGGTGGTGGACGACGAATTCCTGAACGTGCGGATCGTCAAGGAACACCTTTCCGGGCCTTACGAAATCGACAGCGCCCTCAGCGGGCACGATGCGCTCATGATGCTGCAGCATGACAAGCCCGACCTTGTGATTCTTGACCTGATGATGCCCATCATGACCGGCTTCGAGTTGTGTCAGCGTATCCGCGAAAAATACAGCATGGACGAGTTGCCCATCGTCATTCTGACGGCCAAGAACCGCGTCGAGGATCTGGTGAAGGGGCTCAATCTCGGTGCCAACGACTACATCAGCAAACCCTTCAGCAAGGAAGAGTTGAAGGTGCGCGTGGGCAAGCAGTTCGAGATGCTCAACCTGCTGGACATCCGGCAGGAAAATCAGCGTCTGGCCTGGCAGCTCAACAAGTATCAGGAAACCGAAAAGAAGTTGCGTGCCCGTGAGACGCGGCTGGCGAAGATGCTCGATGTGACGGGCGATGCCCTGATTTCCATCGACGAGAGCGGCACGATTGCCTATATCAACAAAGCGGCTGAGACATTGCTGCGCCTCCCTGCCGAAGACTTCCAGGACGGCCCCGTGACCCTGCTGGCCGAGCGTCTGGAAACCATCTGCAAGGGCGTTTCCGAGGTGATTGGCTTCCCCTTCCGGGAAGCGGTGATCTCTTCGCCTGACCAGCCGACCTATTTCACGTTTACCATCATGCAGCCAGACGAAGAGGAAGACGCTGCATCCACAGTGCGCGTGTGCGTGCTGCCGCTCAGTCTGGATCAGGAGTTCTACCTGCTGATGTTCCAGCGTGTGCTGCCGGCGGGTGAGAGTGATGGCGACATACTGGCCGAAGGTTCACTGCCGCAGCTGATCGACCAGATCAACCGCAACGTGGAACGCACCCAGATGCTCAGCGAATATCTGGCGCGGATCACGCCGGAAGACTTGCAGAAACATCGCCATCTGTTTGCCGACCTTGAGAATGTCGACAAGATCATCCAGAGCCTGTCGGGCGCGCTTCCCCAGGATGGCGACGACGAACAGCAGTACCGCGAGGCGCTGGTCAAACTGATGCAGGACAGCCATTACTACTGGCAGAAGGTGACGGGCGAATCCATCATCGAGCTTGCAGAGAAGAGTCGTATCTGGAGTGTCAGCATCGACAACGGCCGGTTGCGCACCCGCTCCATGAACCGCTATCTGTCCATCGACAAGCTACCGAGCAATCCACGCTGGCGCCAGGTAGCCCGCACAGCCTATTTCGTGCTGTCCAAGGTGTCCCATGATGCGGAAGCCAAGAGTGCGCTGGAAAAATCCGTTGCCCGTCTGCAGGACATCGTCGAAGCGAAGGCGTTGACCTGATCTCCTGTTCCACCGTTTCTACGCCTGCAGGAATAGCCCATGAGTCTTGAAAGAATTGCCACCGTGCGTTGCTTTGGCGGCGAACAGCGCCGCTATCAGCACACCTCGTCCACGCTGTCCTGCGTGATGCGCTTTTCGGTGTTCGTCCCGCCTGCTGCCTTGCAGGCTGATTTCAGAGGCACACTGCCGGTGCTTTACTGGCTGTCGGGACTGACCTGCAATGACGAGAACTTCGTGCAGAAGGCCGGTGCACAACGTATCGCTGCCGAACTCGGGCTCATTGTCGTGACGCCGGACACCAGCCCCCGTGGCGAAGGCGTGGCCACTGCGCCCGATGGCACCTGGGACCTGGGTCTGTCAGCGGGCTTCTATCTCAATGCCACGCAGGCGCCCTGGAGCACGCATTACCGCATGTACGACTACATCGTGGACGAGCTGCCCGGCGTGGTCGAAGCGGCGTTGCCGGTCAAGCCGGGGGCGCGCGCCATCAGCGGTCACTCCATGGGCGGACACGGCGCGCTGGTGATCGCGCTGCGCAACCCGGAGCGTTTTCGAAGCGTTTCAGCGTTTTCGCCAATCTCTGCGCCGGTTGACTGCCCGTGGGGCAAAAAGGCCTTCAGCGAATATCTCGGTGCCGAGCGCGCCGCCTGGCTGCAGTACGATGCCACAGCGCTCGTGGCCCGCGCCACTGCGACCTTGCCTCTGCTTTATGATCAGGGCGATGCCGATCAGTACCTTTCGGAGCAGTTGCAACCAGAGCGCTTCCTGGCGGCCGCAGCGCAGGCCGGTTTTCCGGTTGATTACCGGATGCGGTCTGGCTATGACCACGGCTACTGTTACATCGCCACGTTCATCGAGGAACATCTGCGTTTTCACGCGACGCATCTCGCGCGCATTCTGTAAGGACTTGTTTCCTGCCGAGGAGGCCCGACCCATGTTTCAACAAATCAGCCCCCGCATTCAGGACATCGGCTTCCCCGTGCGCCGACTGCTGCCGTCGCGCGCATTGCAGCGGGTTGGCCCGTTCATCTTCGTGGACCACATGGGCCCGGCGCAGTTCGAACCAGGTACCACGGCCGGGGATGTGCGTCAGCATCCCCACATCGGCCTGGCCACGGTGACCTATCTGTTCAGTGGCGCCATCATGCATCGCGACAGCCTTGGCAAAGTGCAGCGCATCGAGCCCGGCGCCATCAATCTGATGACAGCAGGCCGCGGCATTGTGCACTCCGAACGTATGCCTGCCGACATCCGTGATGGGGGCATCGCCGTGCACGGCATGCAGACCTGGCTGGCATTGCCCACTGAAAAGGAAGACATGGCGCCAGCATTCGATCATTACCCGGCCTCGGCCATTCCCGCGACTCGCATTCCGGGCGGGCAGCTGCGCGTCTTGATCGGCAGTGCGCTTGGGCTGGCCTCGCCGGTGCGTCCGCATTCGCCCACCACTTTTCTCGATCTGGCGCTGAACCCGGGCGCGCAATTTTCGCTGCACTGTGCGGGCCAGGAGTTGGCGGTGTACCTGGCAGAAGGCAGTGCAGCGGTGAACGGGGAAGAGGTGCCGGCGTGGCATCTGCAGACGGTGGGTGACGCGCTGCATGTGGTGGCGGGGGAGCAAGGAGTCCGCGCGATCGTGCTGGGAGGCGAGCCCCTGTCAGGCACGCGCCATATTCACTGGAATTTTGTGTCGTCCAGTCTGGAAACGCTGAAACAGGCGGGTGAAGACTGGCAAGCGCAGCGCTTCACACTCGTGCCAGGCGAGACGGACTGGATTCCCTTGCCCGGCTGAGCGTCTACAGCAGGATGGCGCGCCAGTCGAGCGTTGCCAGCCAGAGCAGCAGGCCCGCGCTCAGGATGAGAGCCTGGCTGACACGATCCTTGATGGCGAACACGATGGGGTCTTCAGCGATCTGACCGCGGGCTGCCAGCAGCCAGATGCGCGTGACCAGGTACAACAGCAGCGGGCACAGCAGCCACAGCAGTTCAGGCGTGGCGTACTGCTCGCGCGTGTCATCGTTGTTGATGTAGAGCGCAAACACCATCACTGACAGCAGGGCACTGGTGCTGCCGAACATCGCCATCATGTTCAGGTCCTGCGCGTAGTATCCCCTGCCTTCCGACTGGTCAATGCCCGCCTTCTGCAGGTAGTCCAGCTCTGTGTAACGCTTGACCACGGCCAGACTGAAAAACAGGAACATCGAGAAAGCCAGCAGCCAGAACGAGGGCACCACGGAGACTGCCGCCGCCCCCGCAATGATGCGCAGGGTGTAGAGTGCCGCCAGCATGATGACATCCACCAGCATGATGCGCTTGAGCACGAAACTGTAGAACCCGGTGCACAGATAGTAGACCCCGAGGATGATGATGAATGCCTGCGGCAGCTGGTTGGCCAGAGCGAATGACATGACCAGCAGGGCCGGGCTGATCAGCAATCCAGTGAGCAGGGGAATCTCGCCGCTGGCAAGCGGGCGCAGGCGTTTGCTGTAATGTTGCCGGTCACTGGGCAGATCCAGCAGATCATTCAGTACATACACGCTGGAGGCGCACAGGCCGAAGCTCAGAAAGGCGAGCAGTGCCTGCAGGAACAAGCCGGTATTGGTGAGTTCGTGGGCGAGCACCAGCGGCAGCAGTACCAGCGTATTCTTGAGCCACTGATGCAGACGCAGGGAGCGCACGCAGCCTTTCAGGCCGCCGGGTGTGCGGGTGAACTCCGCCTCGATGGGCAGCATTGCCGCTACGCGGGCACGCAGCGCGGGTGAGACATTCACTGGAATGGCTGCCGCCGCATGGCGCCATACGTCCAGATCCACATCGCGATCTCCCGCATATACGTACTGCGGTGCCTCGGCGGCGATGATCTGCTGCTTCTGGCTGCCCGAGCAGTTGTACTTGCCGTCGCTGCCGATGGCAGCGTCGAACAGCCCGAGATGCCTTGCCACGGCATCGACCAGGCGCTGGTCCGACGCCGAAATCAGCACCAGGCGGCGGCCCAGCGCCTTCTGTTCCCGAAGATAGTCCACGAACTCGGTATTCCACGGCAGCAGGTCCACCCGCACGCTCACGCGGCTGGCGATCTCCTGCTTGAGCGCGGCCTTGCCCCGCAGCAGCCACAGGGGCACCAGGAACAGATAAAGCAGATTGCGCTTGAGCAGCTCCAGAAAGGATTCCAGCAGCAGGTCACTGCGCATCAGCGTGCCGTCAAGATCGACATACAGAGGCAGCGCCGACGAGGCTTTCATAGCGAGACGCGCTTGAACAGAGTGTCGGGAATGGCGCGCACCACGGCCATGATCAGGCGCCAGTAGCCCGGCGCATACACCGTGTGGCGCTTCCTGCTGATGCCATCCACAATGCACCGTGCAATGCGCTCAGGAGAGCTCCACAGCGCGCCTTTGGGCAAATGTCCCGTCATCGGGGTGTCCACGAAGCCCGGGCGTATATCCACGACATGGACGCCATGCCGGTACAGCCGGCCCCTTAGTCCCTGCAGGTACTGGGACACCATGCCCTTGGCGGCGCCGTAAACATAGTTGGACGGCCGCCCGCGATCTCCCGCCACTGAGGTTACCACCGCGATGCAGCCACGGCCCTGCGCGATCATCTGGTTGCCCAGAAGGGTCAGCAGGGAAATGGTACTCAGGGCATTGACGTTGAACTGCTCCAGCGCGGCGTCGAAGTGCTCCGCGCAGCGTGCCTGATCGGGCAGGCTGCCATGGCAGAGAATGGCCAGGTCGATGCTGCCCAGGGTATCCAGTGCCTGTTCCAGCACTGCTTCGTGCAGGCTGAAATGCGTCACGTCCAGTGGCGCGAAGTCCACTTCTGTGGCACCGCGAATTTCCAGGTCCTGCTTCTGCTGCGCCAGCAGTGCGCTGTCACGGGCCAGCAGGTAGATTCTGCAATGCTCCTCGGCATACAGGCGCGAGACGGCCTTGGCGATGGCGGAGTTGGCCCCGATGACCAGAATGTTCTTCATGCATTCTCCAGTGTGTGCGTCAGAGCCCCAGGCGCTGCGACTGCCGCGAATTGAACAGACGATCGGCGCCGCTTGCAAGCCGCAACGCTTGAAAGTCTTCCCAGCGCGGGTAGCTGCTACGGAACGTCTGGGCGCTCATGCGGGCATCCTTGGCCAGATAGAGCCGCCCGCCGTGATCCAGCACGATGCGGTCCATCGCTTCCAGAAACGGCAGCAGGGAGCGTTCGTACTTGAAATCCATGGCCAGCGTGTAGCCCTGCATGGGAAAGGACAACCAGTGGGCATTGGCGGCGCCGAACTTCTTCAGCACCGACAGGAACGAGCCTTTGCCGGCGGCGCTGGTTGCCTGCAGCAGGCGAGTGATGCCGCTCAGTGCCGCTTCCTGGGGGATGACGCACTGGTACTGCAGAAAGCCTTTGGCGCCATACAGGCGGTTCCAGTGCGAGATGCCATCCAGCGGAAAGAAATAGCTGTCGGCCTCGATGCGCTGCCGGGCCAGCGGGTCGGTGCGGCGCTGGTAATACAGCGCATTGAAGGCGCCCATACTGTAGCGGTTGAGCAGGAAGGCCGGCGCATTGCAGGGCACGGAGAGTGCGCGGGAGCGCGGTGCCAGATAGCGGCCGTCTTCGGCGTGTTCTCCCAGATACAGCAGCGAGCGGCCCAGGGCCTCGCCGCGGGCCAGACAGTCCAGCCAGGCGACAGAGTAGGTAGCCCCGGAATGTTCTTCAAAGCAGGAAAACACCTCCTGCAGATTCGCCGTGCGGACAGTTTGCTGCACAATCGCCGAGCCGGGCACGCGGCGCAGGGTCAGTGTGGCATCCACGATGATCCCCGTGAGACCCATGCCAGCGCAGGTAGCGTTGAACAGGTCGGCATTCAGGGTGGGGGAGCACTGCACTATTTCACCCGAGGCCTGCTGCAGTGACAGCGCCAGGACGTGATCGCCGAACGTGCCGGCTCCATGGTGGTTCTTGCCGTGCACATCACTGGCGATGGCGCCGCCCACCGTCACGAAGCGCGTCCCAGGCACCACCGGCAGCATCCAGCCACGGGGCAGGAACACCTGCAACAGCGTGTCGAGACTCACGCCCGCCGCGCAGCGCACATGGCCAGTGCCTTCGTCGAAGCTCAGCAGATTGTCCAGCGCCAGCATCTGCATCACGTCGTCGGCCAGTGCGCTGTCGCCGTAGCTGCGTCCCAGCCCGCGGGCGATCACCGCCGCCTTGTCGGCTGCCGGGCGCAGCAGCGTGTCGATGGCGTCGCGGCTGCGCGGCACATGCAGGCGGCTTTCGGTGACGGGATAGCGGCCCCAGGAGTGCAGTTTCATGCGGGCACTCGCGGCGGGCGGTTCGGGCAGGCTGTGGCTTTCAGAGGAGTCGGCATGGGCGGGAGAATACTCTGCCGCAGGCGTCGGCGTCACCCCACGCCTGCCTGCTTCCTGCGAGAGGCTGCTGCTATACTGCGCTCCCCTTCATCGCCGGAAGTCTTCCATGCACGCGTCCATTCCTGAATTTACCCGCGCCCTCGCCGAGTCTGCGGGCGAACTGATCCGCCGTGAACGTCTGGCTGTGCAGGGGCTGACCTCGGCCTACAAGGGCGGAACGGAGCTGGTGACCAATGCTGACTTGCAGGCCGATCAATATATCTGTGACGCCATCCGCGCGCGCTTCCCGGGCCATCGCATCCTGGCAGAGGAGTCAGCGCCAGACATGCTCGACCTCTCCGCCTGGCAGGGCCCGCTGTGGATCATTGATCCCATTGACGGCACCGTGAATTACGCTCACGGGCATTTTCAGAGTGCCGTGTCCATCGCTTACGCCGAGCACGGCCGTGTGCAGTGCGGCGTGGTGTGCAACCCGTTCGTGAGCGAGACCTTCCATGCCGTGCCCGGCGGCGGTGCCTGGTTGAATGACACCCCCATTCAAGTGGCACAGAAGACGGAACTGCGGCGTGCCATCGTCGCCACGGGCTTTCCCTACATCAAGGGCGACATGACGCAGATTGTGCGGCGCCTGGCGCTGGTGCTGCAGGAATGTGCCGACATCCGCCGGCTCGGGGCAGCGTCGCTGGACATCTGCTGGGTGGCCATGGGCCGGCTGGACGGTTATTACGAGAACCTCAGCGTGTGGGACTTTGCGGCGGCCCAGCTGATCGCCCGCGAGGCCGGCGCACAGTACGGCCACTTCAAACCGGTGCCCGAAGGCATCAGCCCCGAGTTCCATCATCAGAATATTCTGGTGGCCAACCCAGCGCTTTATCCCCAGCTGCATGAGCTTCTGAACCGCGCAGACCGCGGCTAGCCAGTGTGCTGGCGGCACAAGGCCAGCCAGGATTGCACGCCCGCGCTGCGGTACTTCTGTCGGTGCAGGATGAAGTAGAAGCGGCGGCTCCAGTCGCGCTGCGGCGCGCTCAAGGCCACGAGACTGCCGCGGGCGATGGCGTCCTTCAAGGCAATGGCCGACAGACAGCCGATTCCCAGATTGGCCTCCACCGCGCGTTTGATGGCTTCCGTGTGCTGCAGCTCCAGACGCAGGTCCACGCCCGGCAACAGGCCGTGCATCGCGCGATCGAAGGCCTGCCGGGTGCCCGAACCCGCCTCGCGCACGATCCACTGCGCCTGCAGCAAGTCCGAGTCTGCAAGCACCTTCTGGCGGGCAAACGGGTGGTGCGGCGAGCAGAACAATACCAGTTCGTCTTCACGCCAGGGCAGCACGTCCAGAACCGGGTCCTGCAACTCCCCTTCCACCAGCCCGATGTCCAGTTCGAAGTTGCGGACGCGGCTGGCGATGCCGGCAGTATTTTCCACGGTCAGGCTGACGCGGGCACCGGGATTCGTCCCCATGAAGTCGGCCATGATCGCCACGGCCAGATAATTGCCGATCGTCAGTGTCGCACCCACTTTCAGCTCGCCGATCTCTGAGTGCAGCGACAGACTGCGTTCGAACTCCCGTGCCTGGGCCATGAGCGCCTCGGCACGGGGGCGCAGGGATTTGCCCAGGGCATTGAGTTGGAGACGCTTGCCGGCGCGGTCGAACAACTGCACGTCGAAGCGCTGCTCCAGATCCTGCAGCGCTGAGCTGGCTGCGGACTGGGACATGGCAAGACTCTGGGCAGCCTGCGTCACATTTTCGAAATGCGCGGTGGCAAGGAAGACGTCGATCTGGCGAAGGGTGTAATGCATGCAGGTCTCCTGCCGGGCGCAATGACTCCGGCGGCTTGAATTTGCGGAATCGCCGCTGTATCGTCCCGCTCCGTTCACGTCCCCGGGGTAATGGTGCGGCGCTTCGAACAGGTTATATCAGAAAAACCGATCAACGATATGGAGATTATCTGTTTTACAGGTAGTTAACCGGTTGTCTACAATGCGTCGCATTCCAGCTGGCCCGGGCCAGGCGTGGAACCTCACTTACTGATCATTGGCAGGAATACAGAATGGCCGCAGTCTCCAAGCAAAGTGTCACCAGTGTGCATCACTGGAATGAGTCCCTGTTCAGCTTCACGACGACCCGCGACAAATCCCTGCGTTTCGAAAATGGCCATTTCGTGATGGTCGGCATGGAAGTGGAAGGGCGCCCCCTGATGCGTGCCTACAGCATCGCCAGCGCCAATTACGAGGAAGAACTGGAGTTTTTCAGCATCAAGGTGCCGGACGGACCGCTGACCTCGCGCCTGCAGAACATCCGCATCGGCGATGAGTTGCTGATCAGCAGCAAGCCCACTGGCACGCTGGTGGCAGATCACCTGCTGCCCGGACGCAATCTTTATCTGCTGGGTACAGGCACCGGACTGGCGCCTTTCATGAGCATCATCCGTGACCCGGACGTCTACGAGCGCTTCGAGAAAGTCATTCTGGTCCACGGCGTACGCCGCGTGATCGATCTGGCCTACCGCGAGTACATCAGCAACGAACTGCCCGACAACGAATTCTTCGGCGAACAGGTACGCGAGCAGCTGATTTACTACCCTACAGTGACCCGCGAAGAGTTTGTGAACACCGGCCGGGTGACCGACCTGATGCTCAATGGCAAGCTGTTCTCCGACATCGGCCTGCCTGCTCCCACCAAGGCGGATGATCGTTTCATGCTGTGCGGCAGCTCCGCCATGCTCAAGGACATCAGTCGTATCCTGGACGTCTGGGGCTTTGGCGAGTCCCGTCAGGGCATCAAGGCCGAGTACGTCATCGAACGCGCCTTCGTGGATTGATCCGGTCGGCCAATCCTGCGCCCAAAAGAAAAGGGCCTCTGTCTGCACAGAGGCCCTTTTTGTTTTCGCTCTCGCTGAAGTGAAGCGCTGATTACAGCCCTGTCACCGCCGGGTGGAAGAAACCGACCAGGCAGCCTTTGGAGTCGGGGATGTCATCCATGTTCACGACACCGCCGGCCAGAATGGTCTCCAGCGCGTCAGTCAGGTAGTGATTGTCCACTTCCACACGCTGCGTCTCGTAGCCCAGCGCGTCGTTGATCGGACCGCGGAAGTGTACTTCGCGGGTACGCGGGTCGATCACGAACACTTCGGCTGTTCTCTCGACGCCCAGGGATTTGGCGACGGTCTGGTCTTCATCCTTCAGAATCGGGAACTCGATGTTGAACTCCATGGCCTCCTTCTGAATACGCGGCATGTCATCCTGGATGAAGGAGTTGAGCATCAGAAACTCGATGTTCTTGTCCTTGTAGGTCTGGGTGATCTGCTGGTACTCGGGCACTGAAAGCCGTGCGATGGGGCAGCCGGAACCGTGGATGTACATCACGATGTAATCCTTGTCGGCATAGTCGGCCAGCGAGTGGGAAACGCCCAGGTGGTCTACCAGCGTGAAATCCTTCACAGGCTTGAGGAAATCGTCTGCCATGGCAGTGAATGACACCAGGGTCGTCAGTACTGCGGATACGCACAATCCAGCTAACTTTTTCATTACTGCATACTCCTCTCGATGTACCACTGTGTTCCCTGCTTGCCTGCAGTTTCGCCACTGGCGCCTCTGCATGACCGGGATCTTCGCGCTTCAGGGCCGGGAACATACCCTGACTGATCCTTTGGTGCCACTTTAATCAACCTGCTGGTGTTGTCGCAAGCCGCATATTGTGACTAATTGTGATCTCTTTTGGCTTCAAAACTCTTTGATTTAAAACAAATTTCACAAGGGTTTCAAAGAAGGCTTCCGGAGCTTGCAGGGGCTCTTGGCAAAGGCTGTGTGAGCAGGCGGCCGGGGTGCAAGCCCCCGCCCAACAAGGTATAGTTAGCCGCTGCTCATTTTCAGAGAACCCTATGCGCTCCGGTCTATCCACTCTTTACAGCAAGCTCGTCTTCGAGCGCCCGTTGCTGGTCATTCTGCTGCTGCTTGCCGTCACTGCCTCGTTTGGATGGTACGCACAGTATTTCAAGCTGGATGCCTCCGCTGACTCTCTGCTCATGGAAGGCGACCAGGAGCTGGAATTCTCGCGCCAGGTCAACAACCGCTACGGCGCCCGGGATGCAGTCACCATTGCCTTCACGCCCGAGGCCGATCTGTTCAGCCCGGAGTCCTTCGCCGCTCTCGGGGCCCTGCGTGAGGAGCTGTTGACCATTCCGCGTATCGATTCCGTGGACAGCCTGCTCAACGTCCCCATTTTTGGCGACACCGAGCTGCTCAGCATCTCCGAGAATTACGACACTGTTCTGACCCCGGGCATCGACCTCGCGGCTGCGCGGGAAGAGCTGATCAACAGCCCCGTGTTCAGCAATGCCATCATCAGTCCCGACGGTCAGACGGCGGCATTGCTGGTCAGCTTCGCCCGTGACGAGCAGTACCACTCGCTGATCGAGGTGCGCGAAGTCCTGCGTCAGAAACGCGGCGCAGAAGGCCTGAGTGCTGAGGAATCACAGACTCTGGCAGACGTGACTGTCGAATTCGATGCCTACAGCACCATGACGGCAGAACAGCGGCATGAAGACATCGGCGCCATACGCGAAATTCTCGCTGGCTATCAGGACTCCGCCACTATTTATCTGGGCGGTGCGCCGATGATCGCGGACGACATGGTGACCTTCGTCCAGAACGACCTCACAACGTTCAGTCTGGGCGTCTTCGCCTTCATCGTGTTTGCTCTGGGGGCCATCTTCCGGCGCCTGCGCTGGATATTCCTGCCGCTGGCCTGTTGCGCGGTCGCCAGCGTGATCGTCGTGGGCATCCTGGGGCTGATGGACTGGCGTGTCACGGTGGTTTCGTCCAATTTCATGTCATTGCTGCTGATCACCACAATTTCGCTGACAGTCCATCTCATTGTGCGCTACCGGCAGCTGCGTGCCACACGGCGTTTCAGCGAGCACGGCAAGCTCCTGCGCCATGCAGTGCTGTCCATGTGGAAACCGTGCCTGTACACCACGCTGACTACGGTAGTGGCCTTCGCGTCGCTGTTGACCAGCGGTATCTCCCCCATCATCTCGTTTGGCTGGATCATGGTCATTGGCGTGATGACCGCGCTGCTGGTGGTGTTCACCTTGTTTCCAGCACTGATGGCACTGTTCAGCAAGGACGAGACAGTCTACGAGCACAACAGCACCCTCGCACTGACCTCAGGCCTGGCTCGCATGACCGACCGACTTGGCAACAAGGTGCTGTGGATTTCTGCGCTGGTACTGATCTTCAGCGTCGTGGGTCTGAGCCGTTTGAAGGTGGAAAACAGCTTCATCGATTATTTCAGTGAAGACACTGAAATCTACAAGGGCATGAGCCTTTTCGACGAGAAACTGGGCGGCACGCTGTCCATGGATGTTGTGGTGAACCTGCCGGTTGTGGAAGACGAATTTGCAGACGATTTCGACGACGGCTTTGAAGAAGAACCCAATGACGCCTATTGGTTCACAGGCGACAAGATGGACGAGATCAAGCGCATACACGACTATCTGGACAACAACCCGCAGACAGGCAAGGTGCTCTCGTTCGGATCAGTCATCCATCTGGCAGAGCAGCTGAACAACAATGCTCCGGTCGACAGCTTCGTGTGGGCGCTGCTCTATTCGCGAATTCCCGAAACCCTGAAAAACTCTGTCCTGACCCCTTTCGTGTCTGTGGCAGACAATCAGGTACGCTTCAATGTGCGGGTGATAGAATCCGACGAAAACCTCAATCGCAATGAGCTGATCAATGGCATCAAGCGCGGTCTGCAGGAAGAGTTCGGTTATGCGCCTGACCAGGTGCGCGTCACCGGCATTCTGGTGCTGTACAACAACGTGCTGCAGAGCCTGTACCAGTCGCAGATTCTGACGCTGGGCGTGGTGCTGTTCGCCATCATGATCATGTTCCTGTTTCTGTTCAGATCGGTGCCCATTGCAGTTCTGTGCATCATCCCCAATATCATTGCCGCCTTGCTGGTGCTCGGGCTGATGGGCTGGATGGGTATTCCGCTCGACATCATGACCATCACGATCGCGGCCATCGCAGTGGGCATCGGTGTCGACAACACGATTCACTACATGCATCGCTTCCAGCATGAGTTTCATCGCTTTGGCAACTATCGTGACACCATGTTCCATTGCCATGACAGTATCGCCCGGGCCATGTATTTCACGACCATGACCGTGGTGGCGGGTTTCTCCATCCTGGTATTGTCGAACTTCATCCCGACCATTGTCTTCGGTCTGTTGACCAGTATTGCCATGATGGTGGCCCTTCTGGGTGCGCTGACTCTTCTGCCACAGTTGCTGATCACATTCCGGCCGCTGGGCGCAGAGACGCACGCCAGTTCCTGAAACCTTTGGAGATTTCTATGCATAATCATACCCCCGAGCAGCCCGTTCCCGAGGCTCCTGCGAGCCGCTTCATCGATGAGAAGCTTTTCAAGTCCCGTTCCATCACCATTTTTGGTGACATCGATGAGAAGATCGCACGCTCGGTGACCGAGAAGCTCCTGGCGCTGGCAGCTGCCGGCGATGAGCCCATCACGATCTACATCAGCTCGCCCGGCGGGCATGTGGAATCTGGTGATGTGGTCTATGACATGATCAAGTTCATCAAGCCTGAAGTGCGCGTGGTAGGAACCGGCTGGGTTGCCAGCGCGGCCACCACCATCTATCTGGCGGCGAAGAGGGAGAATCGCTTCAGTCTGCCCAATACGCGATTCCTGGTGCACCAGCCCTCTGGGGGGTCACGCGGCCGAGCGTCTGACATCAAGATTCAGGCAGAGCAGATCATCAAGATGCGTGAACGCATCAATCAGCTCATTGCAGATGAAACCGGTCAGCCACTGGAACGCGTGGCGAAAGATACAGACAGGGATTACTGGATGACGGTGGAAGAGGCCATTGCCTACGGCATCGTTGGCAAGAAGATCACGTCCATGACCGAGCTTGGCTGATTCGCTGCAGACCGCCCGGCCAGCCGGGCGGCGCTCAGTCGGTCAGGGCATTGGATGTTGAGCCCCGGGACCCTGAGCAACCACTTCTCCCACTTTGCGAAACCGCGCCTGCTGGTTTTGCACCAGCGCACATACGACATGATAATCAGGCTGACAGCTCAGTGGCCTGACCATTGCGGTTCCACCGTCTCCCAGCTGCACTAGTACTGTGGCAACAACGCCCTGATATTCGACATTGATGGTGGCACTGTTGCCATTGATAGTGCCGATGCTGTTGCGCCACTGGAACCCGAGTGACTCTACCGGCTCGACATGCAGCTGATCGTCAAGATGAGTCACGCGCAGGGTGAGCAGGCTGCCCTCTGCGTTCCAGATGCCAGACCACTGCAGGGGTGCCGGCGTCTGAGCGAAGCTCTGCATCGGCAGGCACAGTGCCACGGCAAGAAAACAGGTTGCAGGAGACAGTCGCTGTGCGACATTCTCGAAGTGAATCTGCATGCTACGGCACCTCCCCTACAGCACTTTCTACATCTGACCTGTCACGGCAAATCCGAACAGAGGTCCATGAAACACCAAAAGGGCGCCATAGGCAATCATCCCCAGCAGGATGGCCGCGGCGTCCCATTGCAAAGCCGGACTTGCTGAAGCCACCGGCATCGCGCAGCGACGTCGTGCTTCAAGAATCCGGATTTTCAGCACAGCCCAGAGCGCCAGGGATCCGAACAACAACATGGAGGCAAGATCGCCATTGGAGAAAAGATGGGCGCCGCCCCAGATGAATATGCCCGTCAGCATCGGGTGTCCCACAAGCGCGCGAGTGTGAGATGCAGGCAGAAAGCCCGCGCTGAATACGATGCAGGCAGAAAGCATCAAAAGGCTCGTCAGTTCGCGCAAGTAGTAAGGGGGTACCCAAATCTGCACGAAGTCTGCACTGGACTTGCCCGCAATCATCAGCAGAACGCTGAGACAGAGGCCGGCGCTGATCAACAGCCGGTAATACATCTGCCCAAAGCGTTGGAAAAGCGTTTCGCGCCAGCCAAACGTTCGAAGAGCATGCAGGCAAATGAACAATGCCAGGCCTGAAATCAATACAATCAATGCGTTACCCGTTCATGGCCGGCGCTGCCGACTCCCGCAATCGTGACGGGCAAAGATACTCTGACTGGGTTTTGATGTATATCCAGGCAAAAAAAAGCCGGCGCCAACCAGGGGAAGTTTGCGCCGGCAAGGGCCTGTCACTCGTATGCTTGCAGTGTTCCTCAACACATGGTGCCATAGTAGGCCTGCAAGCCTGAATACAGGAAATGGATTAAAGCTATTGCGATGATATTGAAACTCGATTAGTCTGCCGCAAAGTCAATCTCTGAGTGAATCCTCCCATGAATCATCTGCCGACAACCAAACAGTTGCGATACTTCGTCGCACTGGAGCAGATCGGTCATTTCGGCAAGGCTGCTGACGCCTGCTTTGTGTCTCAACCTGCATTCAGTGTCGCGATCCGTGAGCTGGAGAGTACGTTGAACATTCAGCTGGTGGATCGCACCAACAAGAATGTCACTGTGACCAGTCTCGGCAGGCAGATTGCGGTACAGGCCAGGCAAGTTCTGCGCGATCTCGAAGATCTGGTCGATATTGCCCAGGGCAATCAGCAGCCTCTGACAGGGCAGTTGAAGCTGGGTGTGATTCCCACCATTGCGCCCTTTCTGCTGCCACGTCTGTTGCCTGCTCTGCGCAAGGCCTATCCGGACCTCAAGCTTTATCTCAAGGAAGACCTGACCGAGCGCGTTTACGCCAGGCTTATGGATGGCGAACTCGACATCATTCTGATTGCACTGCCCTATGAGTTGCGCAATGTGAGCGAGATGCCCCTTTTCAAGGATCGCTTTTATCTGGCACATCAGGCGAAAAGTACACTGGTCGACCCCGACAACTACCAGGTAAGCGAGCTGCCCGAAGACAGCATTCTGCTGCTGGAGGATGGTCATTGTCTGCGGGACCACGCGTTGTCAGCCTGCAGCATAAAGAACGCCGACAAGGTCAGTGACATCACGGCGACGAGTCTCCTGACACTGGTGCAGATGGTGGATGCAGATCTGGGCGTGACCTATCTGCCGGAGATGGCGATCGGATCAGCGCTGCTCAAGAACACCCGCATCAAGACCACGCCACTGGACAAGGACAGCTTCCGCGAGATTGGGCTTGTCTGGCGACGCGCAAGCACCCGGGGCGACGAATTTGAGCTGCTGGGGCAATTCATCAAGGAAAACTACTTGTCCGGCAAGACGACCACGTTGAGTGAGTAACTGAGCAAATTCTGCAATCTGTGCTCAGATTCTGCAAAGCAGTCACAGTGAAGCGCCGCTCCATTCTTTGGCGTTCTGGAATGCATTACCATGCGCCAGCGTTCCACTCACCGCGTTCCGGAGTCTGACATGACAGTGCATCCCGTTTTTCTTCGCAGCATCGCTGCCCTGTTGCTTCTCTTGAGTGTGCTGGCCGGGAGCCGCATCGCCAGCGCTGCCGATGCGCCCGACTTCACCTTGCTTGATGAGCAGGGGCAGGCCGTCAAGTTGCATTACCACCGTCTGGCCGACGCCATTGTGCTGATGAGCCATCGCAACGATTCAGAGGTAGCCGGGCCGGCCGCGCGAATTGCTGCGGCTGCCATTGCCGGACTCCCCGACCGCCAGATTCCATTCTTCCTGATCAATGCCGACGCAGGACAGACGCGCAGCGCTGTGCTGGACGCAAAGCGCGAGCAGAGCCTGAGCGTTCCTGTGCTGATCGACGACACCGGGCTGGTCAGTCAGACACTGGCGTTTACCTATACAGGCGAAGTGCTGGTCGTCAATCCGCGCACCTGGGAGATCGTTTACCGCGGTCCCGTTTCCGAAACGCTGGAAGAGTCTGGTGAAAATTTTGTAGCCCTGGCGCTGGACGCCGTTCTGAATGACGAAGTGTTGCCACTGCCAGTCCGCGAACCCGCTGCGGGCATTGCCATTGACGTCATTGCAGCACCTGCGCCGGCAGCCATTGCAAACTATGCACAGGACATCGCGCCGCTGCTGCAGGAAAAATGTGCAAACTGCCACCGTCCGGGGGGCATCGGCCCGTGGGCGATGACCAGTCATCAGATGATTCAGGGCTTCTCGCCCATGATTCGCGAAGTTGTGCTGACCAAGCGCATGCCGCCCTGGCACGCGGACCCGCAGGTAAACCGTTTCAAGCACGACATGAGTCTGAGCATCGCAGAGGCGCAGCGTCTGGTGCACTGGATCGATGCCGGTGCGCCGCGCGGTGAAGGGGATGACCCGCTGCTGTCCGTCGTGCAGCCCGCCGTCGAATGGGAACTGGGCGAGCCAGACCTCATCGTGGACCTGCCCGCCTATTCCGTTCCGGCAACAGGCTCTCTGGACTACCAGATACTGACAGTCGACAACCCGCTGGATCACGATGTCTGGGTGCGGGCTGTGCAGATCGTGCCGAGTGATCGTCAGGTACTGCATCACGCCATCGCAACCTTCGGCAAAAAAGATGAACCCATAGGCATCGATCTGGGAACCCCGATTGGTGACGCATTGCTGCAGTCCCAGTTGATGACCTTCGTGCCCGGCAACGAGGTCTACGAGTATCCGGAGGGTACGGGGGTGCTGGTGCCAGCGGGTGCTACCTTCTTCAGCCAGATGCACTACACCACTTATGGGCGCGAGACCGTGGACCAGACCCGCATCGGTCTCTACTTTGCGGAAGAGCCACCCGAGTTCACGTTGCAGCATTACGCCATTTTGAATGTGGACATTGAGATTGCGCCAGGTGAAGGCAGGGATGAAGAGAAGGCCTATTACCAGTTCCAGAAAGATGTGATCGTGTACAGCCTGTTCCCCCATGCCCATTATCGCGGGCGCAGCTCCACGTTTTCGGTGATCTATCCCGATGGTCGCGAAGAGCTGGTGCTGTCAGTGCCGAATTATGACTTCAACTGGCAGCGCTATTTCCAGCTGGAGGAGCCCCTGGAGGTGCCGGCGGGCAGCCGACTGATCCACACCATGGTCTATGACAATTCACCCAGCAATCTCAGCAATCCTGATGCCGAGGCGCAGGTGAGCTTCGGCGAGCAGACCTGGGAGGAAATGCTGTACGGGGGCGTGTCTTTCCGTTATGCCAACAAGGCCGACGACGTGCGCGAAATCAACAAGCAGGAATATGTCACGAGTCTGAGCATGGGCTTCATGGACAAGAATCTGGACGGCAAGATCGAACTGAACGAAATGCCTGAACGGGCTCGTCAGAGACTGGCCATGGCATTCCTCGTGATGGACAAGGACAAGACAGGGGGGCTGGAGTTCACCGAGTTTCACCAGATGATGAATACGCAGAGGCAGCGGCCTGGACCCGGGGCCGGGCAGGGTCAGCAGTAGTCAGTTCGCGGGCAGGGCCCGCTCCCACAGGCAGGCAATTCGCGGGCAAGCCCGCTCCCACAAGGCCCAGCAAGACAGCACCTTGTGGGAGCGGGCTTGCCCGCGAAAATTCCATACTATGACTTACACACTCTCCGTCGGCACCGCCGTGAAGCGATAATTCTTCATCGGCAGTTCTCTTACGCGCTGGCCTGTCAGGATATACACCGCGTTCGCCACAGCAGCGGCGATCGGCGGTGTAGCCGGTTCGCCAAGTCCTCCCAGCGCCGCGCCAGACTCGATTGTCACCACGTCAATCTCGGGAGAATCCTGCAGGCGCACCATCTCATAGTCGTTGAAATTGCTCTGCACAACGGCACCCTTGTCGATGGTGATTTCGCCAAAAAGTGCAGCGGTCAGTCCGAAGATCACGCCGCTCTCTGCCTGCGACCTCACGGTGTCAGGGTTCACGGCGCGACCGCAGTCAATTGCGCAGGTCACACGGTGCACTTTGACTTCTCCGCTTTCGGTAATCGACACCTCGGCGACCTGCGCCACGATGCTTCCGAAGCTCTCCTGCAGTGCGATGCCCTGCGCGCGTCCGGCGGGCAGGTTGCGTTCCCAGCCGGCGCGCTCGGCGGCCGCTCTGAGAACGGCTGCGTGCCGTGGCTTGTTTGCCAGCATGTTCAGGCGGAACTGATAGGGGTTCTGCTGCGCCTGATGCGCCAGCTCGTCCACGAAGGATTCCATGAAGAAGGTATGCTGGGAGTGTGCCACGCTGCGCCAGGCTCCGAAGGGCACATGGGTCGGACTTTCGGCATAGGCAATGGACTGGCTGGCAATGCTGTAGGGAGTATGAGCCGCCTCGGCGGGTTCATTCTTGCCGATGTAGTGATTCTCCCAGGCAGTCACGTTGCCATTGGCGTCGAAGGCAGCACGGAACCGGCTGGTGACGGCAGGGCGGTAATAATCCTGCTGCATGTCGTCTTCGCGACTCCAGACCGTCTTTACAGGGACGTCAAACGCCATGGCGATGCGCGTTGCCTGGTCAATCGTGTTGGTAGAGGTGGGTAGACGTCGGCCGAAGCCACCTCCAAGGTAGAACGCGTGCACGGTGACGGCGTTCTCGTCCATCTCGGCAATGCTGGCAACACGACCCCGGATACCCAGATTGTCCTGCGTGCCCGTCCAGACATCACAGCGGCCATCGTGGAAATGCACGGTGCAGTTCATGGGCTCCATGGCGGCATGGGCCAGGAAGGGGACGCGGTAAGTCGCTTCTACAACGCTTGCCGCACCGGCGATTGCAGTCGCAGTGTCGCCCGCCTCGACATCTTCGCTCAACTCTCCCTGCAGCGCCTGATCGTACTGGGCATAAATGGTCTGCGTGGTCACGGCGTCATTGGCCGAGCTTTCGAAGCTGACGGGCATGGCATCCAGAGCCTGTTTTGCACGCCAGTAGCTGTCCGCCACCACGGCCACGGCATCCTCCATTTCCACAACACGCAACACGCCTCGGCGCTGCAGCGCCGCAGCGCTGTCAACAGAAACCAGCTTGCTGCCAAAAACGGGTGCCGTCTTCACAGCGGCATAGAGCATGCCTGGCAGCCTGGCATCAATGCCGTAAGCGGCAGTGCCATCGACCTTGGCGGGGATGTCGATACGCGGTATGGGCTTGCCCATCAGCGTGAACTGTGCGGGCTGCTTGAGCACGGGATAAGCTGCCGGTTCAAAGAGGGCGGCGTCGCTGGCCAGGTCGCCATAAGTCAACGAGCGGCTGGTGGCAGCGTGGTGTACATGGCTCAGGCGCGTGGTCAGCTCCGCTTCCGGCACGCCCAGACGGGCCGCCGCAGCCTTGACCAGCATTTCACGCGCGGCCGCACCGGCAACGCGCATGCCTTGTTCGCCAGTGAACCGAACGGAACTGCTGCCGCCGGTGATCTGCATGTTCATGATTTCGGCCACTTTCATTGTGGCCGACGTGGCCATGCCGTCGAGGAAACGGGGAACGCTGACCCCCAACGATGTTGCGAATCCCTTGATCAGCACCCCGTTGGCGAACAGGTCGGTGGCCGGCGCCTGCTCCACATTGACCAGATCCCAGTCTGCATCCAGTTCGTCTGCAGCCATCATGGGCAGTGAGGTCAGAACGCCCTGTCCCATTTCAGAGTGCGGCACAATCACGGTGACTGTATTGTCTGGCGCAATTCTCAACCAGGTAGTCAGGAATGGTGGCTCGTTGCCGGCAAGGGCCGCGTTGGCCAGCTGGTGCTTGCTCGGGCGGGTCGTGGCGTAGCCGAGCAGCAGGCCGCCGCCCACAACAGTCGTGCCCAGCAGAAAGCGTCGTCGATTCATCTTCATGGAATTCTCCTGGTGCTTCAGGCTGTTGTGGATGTCAGAGAGCGAATGGCTGTGCGAATGCGCGGGTAAGTGCCACAACGGCATACATTCGTGATGGCGCCATCGATCTCGGCGTCGGTGGGTGCGGGGCTGGCGGCGAGCAGCGCCGATACCGCCATGATCATGCCGGACTGGCAGTAACCACACTGTGGGACCTGATGCTCGATCCAGGCTTGCTGAACGGCAGTCAATCCGCCTGCGGCGTTTACAGCAAGGCCCTCGATGGTGGTGATGTCCGCGCCTTCGACGGCACTGACCGGTGTGACACAACTGCGCACGGCGTTGCCATTGATCTGCACCGTACACGCACCGCAAGAGGCTATGCCGCACCCAAACTTGGTGCCGACAAGGCCCAGTTCATCGCGCAGTGCCCACAGCAGTGGCATCTCTGGTTCGATATCCAGTTCGTGTGCGCTGCCGTTCACTCGAAAACGTGCCATGACTGTTCCCCTGTGTTGAATGTGGAGTATGCGTGGAAAATTACTGACTGCGGACCTGTGTGTTCCGCTCTGTGACTTGCGGGCAGCATATAGGAGTTCCCGATGCCCGGCAATTTCGGTCCGGCGCATCGGCAGGCAGATACTGGCGGATTACTGAAATTGCAGGAATCATGCAGAAGAGTATTCAAAAAGCCGGCAGGGCGTTTCAGATTGTCGTTGACTCATAGGGGATTCCGGCGAAAATAGCCCGGCGTCGAATACAGACGCGCATGAGCAAAGACACCGATTCGACGACACATTGGCGAACAGACAACAAAAGAGGAAAACATGAAAAAATTCTACAAGGGCTTGATGATCGCGGTAGCTGCATTGTTCCTGGCTGCCTGTGCTTCCACACCGGCCAACCCATTCGTCGGTGGCTGGGATGTCACCATTGATACACCGGTTGGTGTATTGAACGCAGCGATCGACATTACCCCGGACCTGGCAGGCACCATGTCTTCCGGTGAAATGGGATCTGCCACGCTGACTGGCGTGACCGTGGAAGAAAATGCGGTGAGCTTCCAGACCATCATCGACGCACAAGGCCAGACGCTGACTCTGCGATTCTCTGGCACCATTGACGGCGATTCACTGGCCGGCAATTTCGACACTGACTTCGGTGCAATTGCCGTAACGGGCGTGCGTCGCTAGGAAATTCCGCAGCTCAGGCACAGTGGTCTTCCGGAAAAGCGGACGACCACTGTCCACTCTCCCACTACCTGCTCAACCAAATGTCCCAGAACTCCCCGCGCCAAATCAGCTCGTCGCGAATTCCACTCGCCCTGTCAGCCTGATCAGAATCGCTCGGCACTGGCCCTTGCCCAGTCCTCGGCGTACTCCTCCGGAATGCTCGTCGTCAGCAGCTGGCCGTCACTCAAAGGTTTGTGAATCTGATCGAAATGTTTCAGATCCTTGCCCACGCGCTGGAAGAGATCTGACGCCTTGATCATCTCGGGGTCGTCGTAGCCCAGCGCTCCGCACAGTTCCAGAAAGGCTTCGACAGTGCCGTGCTGATAGTTGGCTGCGCGACGAGACTTGTCTTTTACATCCACTGCCCTGCCTCGGACCGGGTCCTGTGTGGCGATCCCTGTGGGGCAGTTGTTGGTGTTGCAAGCCTTCGATTGAATACAGCCGATGGCCAGCATCATTGAACGCGCCGCGTTCACGGTGTCCGCCCCCACGGCAATCTTGCTGAGCATGTCAAAGCCCGTGGCCGTTTTGCCTGCGCTGATGATGCGGATCTTGTCGCGCAGCCCTGCTCCCCGCAGCACGTGATCGACAAAATAGGTCGCTTCCAGGCAGGGCATGCCAAGGCGGTCGGAGAACTCCACTGGCGCTGCTCCGGTGCCGCCCTCAGCGCCGTCCACCGTGATGAAATCAGGCAGGATGCCCGTTGCCAGCATGGCTTTCACGATGCCCATGAACTCATGCTTCTTGCCGATGCACAGCTTGAAGCCTGTGGGTTTGCCGCCGCTCAGATCGCGCAGGCGCTTCACGAAGGCAAGCAGGCTCTGTGGAGAGTTGAATTCCGGATGATTGGCAGGGGACGACACTGTCTTGCCAACCTCCACCAGCCGGATCCTGGCAATCTCTTCCGTCACTTTTGCGCCGGGCAAGACACCACCATGGGAAGGCTTGGCCCCCTGGGATATCTTGATCTCGATCATCTTCACTACGTCCGGCGTGGCATTGTGTGCAAAGGCTTCGTCATTGAATGAGCCATCCAGATTGCGACAACCGAAGTATCCCGTGCCAATCTGCCAGATCAGGTCTCCACCATGTTTCAAGTGATGCGAGCTGATGCTGCCTTCACCGGTATTGTGAGCAAAACCACCGATCGCGGCGCCTTTGTTCAAGGCCTCGATCGCGTTGCCGCTGAGTGCACCGAAACTCATCGCTGAGATATTCAGAAGCGAGGCACTGTAAGGTTTGCTGCACTGCGGGCCGCCGATGAGTACTCGGGATTTTTCCTTGGGCACTGTCGTGGTCTGAATGGAGTGGAAGACGGTGAGATAGCCCTCGGACATCAAGTCCTGTTCAGTGCCAAAGGGCAGCGTGTCGTTCAGACCCTTGGCTCGGCGGTAAATCAAGTCACGGGCTTCGCGGTTGAACGGGGCTTCTTCCAGATTGCTGGCGATGAAGTACTGGCGAATCTCCGGTCGAATACTCTCCAGCAGATAACGCAGATTGGCAAACACCGGGTAGTTCTTGCGCAGATTGCTTTCGCTGAAATACATGTCGTGCAGGCCGATGCCGAAAAAGGCCAGTGCGCACCCAAAGAAGGTGACCGGCCCGGGATGCTCGGCGAGCGCCACCGGAGTCAGAGCACCGTTGGTCGCCACCCACACCGTGTAGAACGCTACAGGTATCCAGAGGACACTGGTGATCCAGAAGAAACGAACAGTTGGAGTCATGGCATCAATTTCCTTTGATTATGCAAACGATAAACAGGAGTGTTCGTTCCCGTGCCGGTGCACTTACAGTTTCAGCAACAGCGTCACGGATGCCTCACTGTCAGTCTTCTTGCGGCCCAGCGGTACTTCTGTCTGGTGCTTCAACTTGATCGCAAATTTCATGGACATGCTGTTGGAAATCTCGGATTGAATCGCGGTCTCGGATCTGCCGATACTGGACTCATCGCCCGCCTCCACGCTGAAAGTCTGCGTGAACATGGCATTGTCCGAAACATTCCACTGATACTCGGTGCCTACGCGGATGATGGCTTCTTCGAAGTCATCGGTGGGGGTGCGCGAACTGCGGATACCGCCACCGATTGTGTAGTTCCAGTCCATGGTGGCGTGTTCACGCAGCAGATTTTGTCCCCAGTTGACCGAGAGGTCAGATTGACTGTCGTAGCCGCTGAAGCGATCGTCTTCATGGGCGGCGCGGGTAAGAATAAAGGAATCAGGTGACAGGTTGTAGGTGGCAGAGCCTACTGTTTACAGACGCTGCGCCGCCAGCTCGTCATCCTTGGAAGAACGGAATCCATCCAGTGACATGCCGTATTCCCAGGCATCCTGCAGCCACACGAATGAGCCCTTGAACTTGATGTTTTCGTCTTTGGTATTGCCGCCTGTGAAGATGGCGCCAAGCTCCAGTTCAGTGGACAGGTTGTCCTCGGCTTCCTGCGCCAGTGCGGCAGAGACAGAGCCCGCAACAAGCAACGTGAAGAGAGGCAGACGAAGGCGTTGGGAACGAAAAGCCATATGAACATCCTTTGTTGTAGATTTGCCGGAAATTTGAACAACGGCATTCTACAAGCAGGCATCGGGAATGGCCAATTTCGCTGCAAAGAAGAATAAAGGAAGGAGCGTACGTAAACGATGCCCTTCGGGACGTGCCTGATGGCAACTCCCGAAGGACATTTCATGTCTTAGTTGGGCATGCGGGACGCGCGGATCTCGATCTCCACAAGCCAGTTCTCGTTGACCAGATCAGCGACTACGACAGTCGTGCGCACGGGCTTTGTTGGATTGGCTTCCGTACCGAAAAACTGGAGGTAGCCGCTGTTGATGCCGTCGAAGTCGAACTCTCCGTCCGGGCCGGCAACGCCGAAAATGCGCACCTGCACGATGTCGGACATGGACCAGCCCTGTTCTTCCAGCGTCGCTTTGAACTTCTCGAAAATGTTGACAGTCTGCTGCTCCATGTTGCCACAGCTGCCGTCAGCAGCGGCTGAAGCACCAGCGCCACTCAAATAGAGAGTCTCGGCACCTGCCGGGATGTAAATATTGTTGAACAGCACGCGGCTTTCGCCGGTGCGGACAATTTCCTGCGCGCTGGCAGTGGCAGTGAAGAGCGTCGCTGCCAAGGCAGTCGTCAGGCATACAGTCTTGAACAGAGTTTTCATGTGCAGATCCTCTTGCTGTGGGTTGGCGTGTGAGCGTGCATGTTCATCTTGAAGCGCAGATACCAGCAGGCTTCGTCGGCATCAGATGCCTTGCCCCAAGCCTGGGTTCTCTCTTGCAAGTAGAGGGAATCGACCACGATTGCAGGCATTCACATTATCGAGAAGGGAAATGCTGAAAGTCCTACCAGTTTTGTTCTGAATATCTACTTGAGGAAAATTGTTTTAAAACAAACTGATACATGAGGACTGCCGAATCATTGACCGGCAAGGGAAGAAAATTTCCCACTATGAGGAGAAAAAGGAGGTGCTTACTTTTTGATCAAGAAGGGGCGTGGTGCGATGAAAAACTGCCGGCAGTGAAGGGCTGGACTGCGCCCTTCCTGCCAGCGAGGAGGATCTACTCAGGCATTCTGTAGGCGCGAACTTCCACTTCAACGAGCCAGCCATCCACAACCAGGTCGGCGATTTCAACAGTCGCACGCACCGGCTTCATCGGATTCTCTTCAGTGCCGAAAAATTGCTGATAGCCGCGGTTGAAGCCGGCGAAATCGAAGGTGCCGTCTTCGCCCGCCACGCCGTACACACGCACCTGGACGATGTCAGCCATTGACCAGCCCTGCTCTTCCATTGTGGCTTTGAATTTGTTGAAAATGTCGACCGTCTGCTGCTCCATGTCGCCATAGCTGCCATCGGGCAGAGGATCAGCGCCAGTGCCGCTCATGTACAGAATTTCAGCACCGGCTGGGATGAAGATGCTGTTGTAGAAATTGCGGCCTTCGCCGGTGCGGACGATTTCCTGAGCACTGCTGCTGACCGCGAAGGCGGCGGCGAACAGGGCGGCGGAAAGGGAAACTGCCTTGGTGAATCGATTCATTTCGTTAGGCCTCTTTTTAGGGTCTGCAGGAGGAACGTTTCAGCGTCCCAGGGTGTTGATGTAACTGACAACGTCGACAATGGCCTTGTCGTCGGCAAGTCCGGAGGTCATGGTGCGCATCATCGCGCCATACTGATCCAGAGGGTCGACGCCGCGGTAGCCGGCCTTGAAGTTCTTGAGCTGCGTGACGAGATACCAGTCATTCTGACCGGCCAGTGCTGGTGCATTCATGGCTTCGCTGCCCTGGGCAGCATCGCCGTGACAACTGGCGCAGGCCTGATAGAGCTGACGACCGCGGGTGGCATCGCCCCCGGTGAGGGTCGGTGTGGCAGGGACATATTCCCAGGTGGCCGCCCATTCAAGGATATCGGCGATGTTTTCGTTGGTCAGGATTGCGGCCATCGGCTGCATTTCCATGCCTTGTATGTCGGAAGGGTGCTTGCCACGCCCACCGGCGCGGAACAGCTCCAGCTGCCGCTTGAGATACCATGACTCCATGCCCGCAAGTCGGGGGCCCTGGATGCCTTCGCTGCCAATGCCGTCAGTGCCGTGGCAGGTAAAACAGAAACGATGATTGACCGGTTCGTGAGTCTCGGCCGCCCAGCTGCCCGCAGTGGCCAGGGCCATGACGAAAACTGCCAGCAATTGAACTACTACTTTGCGAAACATATGCGTGAATCTCCTGGTAAGAAAAGGGTGCCACCGAAGTGGCACCCTTTGCATGGACTTACATTGCATCAAGCAAGTGCGACAGACTTAGATGTCCATCTTGAAGCGTGCGTACCAGAAGGCGCCGTTCGGGCTGAACGCGCCGCCAGTGACGTACTTGTTGCTGGTGGTGGCGCTGAAATCCACAGGACGGACCTTCTCAGGCGCCGTATTGAGGATGTTGTCCGCACCTACGATGAACGTGTAACGGTCACGCAGTGTGTAAGCCACTTCGCTACCGAAGATGACCTCGCTGCCTACCCAGTAGTCGCGCGCTGGTACGGCATTGGCGGGAACCGACAGGTACTCGTCGTAGTAGTTGGCTTGCAGCGTGAATCTCCAGTCGCCCAGATTGTGATTCGCGCGGAAGTTGCCACGGTTCGCGGGAATACCGTCCTCCAGGTCAGCAATGTTGGCGCGGGTCAAAAGGCCCGGTGTCAACTTGGTCAGCTCCTGCTTGGTCCATGCCCAAGAGGCTGCGAACTCAGTGTTGCCCCAGTCTTCGAAGTCCATGCCCCATGAACCGACGATTTCCACACCCTCGTTGGTGGTGGACATGTCGTTGGTATAGTAGTTGAAGGACACGATGCTGCGAGCGCCAGAGATGCCTGAGTTTTCCAGTTGCTGAGCAATCGCCGGCGTGATGTCGAAGGTTGCTGAGTTCAGGATGCGGTCATCCAGGTCGATGCGGTAGTAGTCGATGGTCAGATCCACACCGCCAAATTCTGTTGCCAGACCGATGCTGTAGTTGGTGGACTCTTCCGGAGTCAGTACCTTGCCGCCGAACAATTGGGAGATCGGGTTGGTCGGAGGAATCTGACCTTGTGTTACAGGAATGCTGTCCACAACGCCGGTGCTGATGTTGGAGATATTGGCCTGACCCGGTGACGGAGCGCGGAAACCCGTGCTGATCGTGCTGCGGATATTGGTCGTCTCTGTCAGCGCATAGCGTGCAGTCAGCTTGCCATTGGTGGTGCCGCCGAAGGTGTTGTAGAAGTCTTCGTAGCGGATTGCAGCGCCGAGCAACAGTCTGTCAGTGGCATCCACTTCCAGGTCGGCATAGATGCTCCAGTTCTTGCGGTCCCAGGTACCCTGCTGGTCCGGGCCGAAACCCTGGAAGCCGTCAGAACCTACGCCAGCACCGAAGTCAGCGTATTCGCCGATGCGATAGGAGTCTTGATCTTCGGAGCCCACTTTGAAAATCTCACGACGCCATTCGATACCGTAGGCAACGTTCAGCGGAGAGTACAGGCCCACGTCGAACGGCTTGGACAGGTCGAGGTTGATGTTGTTCTCGATCGTCGTGTAGATGCCTGGCTCGAAGCTGGTGGGAGAGTTCGGTCCCATGGAGGGGTTGGTCGTGTTAGAGAGGAGGTAAGTCATCTCGGAGAACCCATTGCCCAGGCTCAGGTCGTACGTCGTGCCATCGTTCAGCTCGCCACGGATGCCGGTCACGTTGGACATGTCGACGTTCTGGCCGCCGAAGTCTGGCGTGTAGCCGCCTGGGAACATTTCCAGGAACGTGAAGCACTGTGGGTCGGCCAGGCCGGCATTGCGGGCTGCGACTGAGCTGGTGACTTTGGTGGTGGCATTCACGCCGCGCGGAATGGTTGGGCAGGTGGTGCCGGTGCCTGGTGTCTGATCGAAGAACAGCTGGTTGGCGCCGCGGGTAAATACGCCACCACGGTTCTCAGGGTTGCGGAAGAAGAAGCCGAGCTCTACTTCCTTCTCGCTGTAGCCAGAGAAGGAGTAAAGCTCCTGATCGCCGCCCAGGTCCATGCCGATATTCGCAAACAGATTCACGATTTCAGTGTCCGGCAGGCCCTGGTGCTGTGCGTTCACACGCACGGCGCTGTTGCCGTTGTTGATCAGCGTCTGCGCGTCGCCGCGCTGAATGCTGCGGTCGCTGCGCTTCTGGTTGGTCATGTCCATGGTCAAGCTGGCAAAACCATTGTTGCCCAGCGGCAGGCCAAGGTTGGCAGCGACGTAGTTGAGCTGGCCGTCATTGGTCTCTGTCAGGATGCCAGTCTTGGTTTCGATAGACAGGCCTTCACGATTTTCCTTCAGCTGGAAGTTGATCACGCCGGCGATGGCGTCGGAGCCGTACTGAGCAGCAGCGCCGTCACGCAGCACTTCTACTTGGCGCAGTGCAATTGGAGGAATCTGAGAGACGTCTGGGAAATGCGTGCCCTGACGGCCGAACTGCACAGCGGCGGAACGGTGACGACGCTTGCCGTTCACCAGTACCAGCGTGTCGTCTGCAGGCAGGCCGCGCAGGGTAGCAGGGCGAACCAGGCTGCTGGAGTCGTTGATGTCCTGCACGTCCACGTTGAACGTCGGAACCAGGTTGCGCAGCAGGTCGTTCATGTCGGCAGTGCCCTGATCCGAGAAGTCGGAGGCAGAGAACACGTCTACGGGTGCAGCGGAGTCAAGCGCCGTGCGCGGTGCGCGACGTGAACCGATGATTACTACTTCTTCAATTTCTTCAGCCGCCGGCGCCTGGGCCATGGCGACTGGTGCAGTGGCTGCCACGGAGCCCAGCAGGGCGGCAACCGACGACAGCGTCAGCAGGTTTGATATTTTCATAGTTACTTATCCCTTTTCATTCGTTTCTTTGGTTGCGAAAGAGAGACCGGGTTCCTTGTACTGTGGGTATAGTAGCCCGACCTTGATAGCCTCTCGATTATCTGCGGCGACCTCCCCAAAGTCCTCCTAAAAACATTCTGAATACCTCCTAGAGCTGTTCAGGTATTGAATTCATTGGGAATTTCGAGAATTGATCCGGGGCTGGAGCGTGATTGCCAGTAGAGATGATGTGAGGGATGCGTGGCGTCGCGTTGTGCGGATGAGTCAGTCAAGGATGCTTTGGTGTTGCATTCCCGCGAGCTTTCGGGACTCCAGCTCTGCCCAGTCTTCTGGGTTCCAGAGGTTGTTGCGGGACATGAAGGTGCCGGAATCATAGGCAATTCTGGCGCTTTCACTCAGGCTGATGCCCGTCACGCTTTCCATTGCAATGACTCCTTCCATGAGGCGGCGCTGCCAGCTGATGCCAAAATCAAGGTCTTCAAGGACCGCCTGGTAGCGGGGATCTTCCAGAACTGCATCCGGGAAATATTTCTCAGTGCCATGGGTGACGTTGAACAGTCGGCGCTTCTGCAGCGGCGGAATGTTGCGCCAGAATGTCACGCCTGTTTCCACGTCACCCAGCATGAAGCTGAGAGCCCCCTTGGTGAAGTTGAAGTCTTCGCCTGCACTCATGATTGCCTGATAGGCAGCATTGCCCAGAACGATCTCGCCACCGAGAAAGCCGATCACCGCCTCACTGTAATGCGCCAGAATGCCGTCCTTGTCGACGTCACGCTGGCGGTTCAGAAACATCTCGGCCTGGCGGAAATCGCCGGCGAGAGCGAGATTGGTTGCAACAGAGCCCAGGAAGCCAACATGGTAAGGGCGTTCCTGCAGCTGTCCCTTGGCCGACAGCAGCATGGCGCGGGGCGCCTGAATATTGCTGCGGTAGCTCCACACTTCGTCCGGTGAAATCTCGAACGGGCCGACTTCATTCGCCTTGTCCAGGAATTGCGAGGCTTCGTCATAAAGGCGGGCGCCGATCAGAAACAGGGCGTAATGGGCCATTGCATAGTCGGGCGGGTTGCCGGAGAGAATCTGTTCGCGCAACTGCGCTTCCTGCTGCACCTGACTGGTGCCACTCATGCGCAGCTTGATCTCGTTGATTGAATGGAGCGCTTCGCTGTCCGGGGCGATACGGGCGACTTCGCGATGGATGCTGCTGATAAGCTCGCTCAAGTCCTGAATGCGCTCGCTGCCGCTGTACACCGCCATGTTGTTGGCTGCCGTGGCTGCGCCATGATACGCGTTGACGAATCCCGGGTCGGCCTCAAGTGCCGACATGTAATAGTCGATGGCGCGCTGGAAATCGTCCGGACTGAATTGGTTGTAGTAGAACTCACCCCGCAGAAAGCGTTCGTAGGCGATGGCGTTGGTGGTGCCCCAGTCCAGCATCTGCTCCCGCTCTGACTCGTCGAGGTGCACACTGAGGGCACTGACCACGCTGTTGACGATTTGATCCTGCAAGCCAAAGAGATCTTCTATCGGCAGGTCGAACTGCTCGGAATATTGGTGAACACCGTCACTGGCGCGAGTCAGTTGCACGGTGACCCGCATGCGCCCTTCTGCCGTCTGCACGCTGCCATGCAGCACGTGGTCCGCATTGAGGTCCCTGCCGCGGTCGGCCGCTCGCTCGGCGCGTCGGCCTTCTTCGTCATCGGCCAGATCACGGGAAGGAGAAAGCACTTCCATGTGGCTGAGTTTCGACAGACCGTCTACAAGCGATTCGCGCAGTCCGTCGGTCAGAAACTGGTTCTCCGTATTCAGGCCGCGGTTGATGAAGGGCAGCACTGCCAGGCGGACAACTTCGTCCTTGTCACTGACAACCTGGCTGCCCGGCCAGATCAGCAGAGTCAGCAAGACACCGGCTGCGGCGATGCCTGCAGCCAGGCGCTTGTCCACCAGTGCGCTGAAGAATGGGGGCCTGCGCGGACCCGAAGGCGACAGGAGAGTGGTGCCGGCCTCCGTGCTGGAATCTGTCGCAGGAACCTGCGGGCGAATCACTTCCGCAATCAGCGAATAGCCGCGTTTCGGGATTGTGCGGATGTAGCTGGGGTTGTGTGCATCGTCGCCGAGGGCGCTGCGCAGTTCGGCAATCGCCTTGTGAACGGCATGATCGGAGGGGAAAGTGCCCTGCCAGAATCGAGTCAGGAGCTCCTCGTGGCTGATGACATTGCCGGGACTCTGTGCCAGGCAGTCAAGCACGTCCATGCTTCGAGGGGTAACTTTCACCTCGATGTCGCCCTGAGTCAGGGTGCATGTCGTCAGCGATACTTCCCAATCGCCAATCCTGTACTTGTTGATTTTGTCGGATGCCACGGCTTGATCGTTCGTGAGTGGGCGGACAGGGTCCGTCAGTGGAAACGGCACATGATGAGTGGCTTCAAGTAGAGCGCACAAACGGTGCAAGGTCAAGGCGGACGCTGGCTGCAATGGGTCAGTGGTGCCGTCGTGCGCAGCGGAATTAGGAGGTTTTCAGAAGCTTTTTGGGAGGACTTTCCAGCTGCCGCACGGAATACTCCGACACTGTCCAATCTCCGGTTTCGCGGACACATTCCACATGTGATGCCGTTTCACAAGCAGCATTGATTTAAAAGAGGATCAGCACGTGTCAAAACCAGTTACCCGACGAGAATTCCTGAATCTGATCGCCGCCACCGGCGGTACCGCCGCAGTCCTCGGTATAACCGGGGCTCTGGGCATGATCCCCGGCAGTGCAACCGCCTCTGTTCCCGAGCTTCTCCGGTTAAGCAATCAAAATCGCAAGGTCGTCATTCTGGGCGCAGGCATCTCCGGACTGACAGTGGCCTACGAGCTGGGCAAAGCCGGTTATGACTGCACCGTGCTGGAAGGATCTCATCGCGCGGGCGGCCGCATCTTCACCGTGCGCGCCGGCACCCTCATCGACGAGATTGGCAATCCCCAGTACTGCGAATGGGACGACGAGCCTCACATGTTCTTCAACGCCGGTGCTGCCCGCATTCCCAGCACGCACAGCAATGTCCTGCATTACTGCAAGGAGCTGGGTGTCGATCTCGAGCTCTTCATCAACGAGAACAAGATGGCCTGGATTCAGGACGACGCCATCATGGGTGGCAAGCCCATTCGCAACGCCGAGTTCACCACCAATGTGCGTGGTTTCATGGCCGAACTGATGTCCAAAGCCATGTCAGAACTGGAGCTTGATCAGCCTTTCACTGACGAAGAAGCCGGCCTGGTCATGAACATGATTCGCGCCTTCGGGGACCTTGGTCCGGACAACCGCTTCACGGGCAGCACCCGTGCAGGTTATGCCTCCGGCAACTACGTCACGCACACCGTGCAGAAAGACATGATCGATGTGCGCAATCTGCTGCGTGCCAATGCCACGCGCCAGGTCATCAGTGACAACGAGGGTGAAACCGGCCCGATGCTGATGCAGCCCACAGGCGGCATGGACCGAATTCCTGCAGGGTTCACCCGTCAGCTGGATGGCAAGATCAAATATCGCGCCTTTGTTCTGAGCACCAATTTGACGGACAAAGGGGTTGCCGTCGAGTATCGCCAGGACGGTCAGACCCACACGATCGAAGCCGATTACTGTTTCAACTGCATCCCCAGCCATTTCATGAGTGGCATCCAGAACAACCTGCCGGCCGACTACATTCAGGCCATGAAGTACATCCGCCGCGGCACTGCCTACAAGGGGGCCTTCCAGGCAAAGGAGCGCTTCTGGGAGAAGCAGGGCATCTTCGGCGGCATCAGCTGGACCAATCAGCCAATTCGCCAGATCTGGTACCCGCCACACGGCATTCACAAGGCCAAGGGCGTCGTCCTTGCTGCGTATGATTACGGCAACGGCATGCCCTTCACGCGCATGACCCAGGAACAGCGCATTGAAGCGATGGTTGCGCAGGGCGAGAAAGTGCATCCGGATTACCGCCAGCAGGTTGAAAAAGGCGTCACCATTGCCTGGCATCGTATGAATTACATGCTGGGTTGTTCTGCCCGCTGGAACGTCGAGACTCCGGAAGAACAAGCCATATTCGCCAGACTGCAGGGTTCCGTGGATGGGCGTTACTGGTGTATTGGCGATCAGGTCAGCCACCACACCGCCTGGATGGAAAGCGCCATTCAGTCCGCCCATGTCGCCCTCGCGGATCTGGATGCCCGTGTTCGAGCTGAGGCCACAAGCGCCTGACCGGCACACTGAGCGCCATTGGAGACAAGCATGTTGAAGGCAGTTTCGATCAGATCATTGAGTGCCAGGAAGCCACTGGCTCGACTGCTGGTGGCGCTGCTGCTGGCCTTGCAGGGCTTTGGCGGCGCCTCGTGGGCGAACACAGTTACCGGCAGCAACGGGGCAGTCAGCTCCCGTTCGGCACTGGCCTCTGAAGTTGGGGTCGAGATTCTGCGACAGGGGGGCAATGCCATCGATGCCGCAGTAGCCGTTGGCTTTGCTCTGGCGGTGACATACCCGTCCGCCGGCAATATCGGTGGAGGCGGCTTCATGGTGCTTCGGCTTGCCGATGGCCAGGTGCTGACGCAGGACCATCGCGAAAAGGCCCCGCTGACAGCTTCTACCGACATGTTCCTGGATGCCAATGGTGACGTGGATCGCGAGTTGTCGCTGTTCAGTCTGCAGGCTTCCGGCGTTCCGGGATCTGTCGCTGGCATGCTGGATGCTCTGGAAAAGCACGGCACCATGACGCGAGAGCAGGTGCTGGCCCCAGCCATTGCGCTCGCGGAGCAAGGCTTCGTGCTGAACGAAGACCTCGCCGGTGACTTCAACGACACCATGCCCTACTTCGAGCGCCATCCGGCATCGCAGACCATCTTCACCAACAACGGCTCGCCTTACCGGGCCGGCGATCTGTTTGTACAGGCGGATCTGGCTGAAAGTCTGAAGCGCGTGTCTGCCCAGGGGCGTGACGGCTTCTACAAGGGGCCGACGGCCGACCTGATCGTGGCCGAGATGCAGCGCAATGGGGGACTGATCAGCCACGAAGACCTCGAGACGTACGACGTTGTCTGGCGTGAGCCGATCCGCGGCGACTATCGCGGCTACGAGGTCTGGTCCATGCCGCCCCCGTCTTCCGGCGGCGTGGTGCTGATGCAGATTCTGAACATGCTGGAATCTTATGACATCGGCACACTGGGATGGGGCAGCTCGCAGACCGTGCATCTGACGGTAGAAGCGCTGCGTCGCGCCTATGCCGATCGCGCCGAGCATCTTGGCGACCCCGACTTCTACCCCGTGCCCATCGACAAGCTGATCAGCAAGGACTACGCCCTGGAGCGCTTCGTGGGCATGGACCCGCAGGCAGCCAGTGACAGTGAAGAAATATTCGCGGGCAACTGGGTGGATGAGAGTATGGACACCACCCACTTCTCTGTCTTGGATGGGCAGGGCAATGCCGTGTCAGTGACGACCACCCTCAATGGCAGCTATGGCAATCGCATCGTAGTGCCGGGCGCCGGCTTCCTGCTCAACAACGAGATGGATGACTTCTCTGCGAAACCCGGCAGTCCCAACATGTATGGGCTACTCGGCGGCGAAGCCAACAAGATAGAGCCTGGCAAGCGCATGCTCAGCTCCATGACGCCGACAATTGTTGTCAAAGACGGCGCCACGGTGCTGGTCACCGGGTCTCCTGGTGGTTCTACCATCATCAACACGGTTCTCCATATCGTCATGAATGTCATAGATCATGGCATGGGCGTGGAAGAGGCCGTGGCGAGTCCACGTTTCTATCACCAGTGGAAGCCCGACCAGATCCGCTTCGAGCGTGATTCCATCAGTGCTGAAACCCGCTCCACACTCGAGTCCATGGGGCACCGTGGTTTTGTAGAGGCCGGGTTTGCCTATGGCGATGCCAATTCCATCGTTGTGCAGGACGGGCAGATTGAAGCCACGTCAGATCCCCGCAGTGCAGGAGGCGCAGCCGCGTATTGATTGACCGTTCATGCCTTACTCTCATAGACGTTGTAGTGACGTTTTTTCGGGAAGACCCGCAAGGCTCTTCCCTTTTTTTTGGCGCTTTTTCTGGTCAGTATGATGTATTCGAGTAGAATGCCGGGCAAAACCACTCCCAGCACTGGCATTGGCCAAGCCTTCGCACTCCGAGGATTTCATCCTACCCATGAAGACGCTTTATTTGCTCAGACACGCAAAATCGAGCTGGGCGGCGCCCGACCAAAAAGATTACGACCGCCCCCTTGATGAGCGCGGCCTTCAGGATGCTCCGGAAATGGCTGCCCGGCTCAAAGCCCGCGCGGTCAGTGTCGATCTGGTGGTCAGCAGCCCTGCGCTGCGGGCATTGAGCACCGCGCGCATCGTTTGTGAAGTTCTGGGAAAGGGGCAGGCCTGCATTCTGGAGAATCGGCAGATCTATCTTGCGGGCAGCCCCAAACTGCAACAGCTCATCAGCCTTTTCGATGAGTCGGCAGACAGCGCCATGCTGGTGGCACACAACCCGGCACTCACCGATCTCGCCAATGATCTGGCCCGTGCAGGAATCGAGAATATTCCCACGTGCGGTCTCGTGGCATTGTCATTGCCCATAGAACACTGGGCAGAGCTGCAGCCAGGTATCGCCACGCTGTTGAGTTTTGAATTCCCTGAAAATCCCGTCTAGATCTGCGCAACCAGGAACGTCATGAAAGTACTGATCGCCGTGCTTGCTTCTCTGCCTCTTCTAAGTGCCTGTGCCTCGACGGAGCGCACACGCACAGAGGTGACTACCTGGCTATCGCCTCTGCATGTCGAGCACGCACTGGTGGGCAAGATATGGGATGCGAGGGCGGTTTCCATCATCACTCAGATGCAGCTCTTGACGGTTCTCAAGGACTCTCGCGTCGTGATCCTGGGCGAAAAGCACGACAATCCCGACCACCATGCCATTCAGCGCGAAATCCTCGCCGAATTGAGCGCCTCCGGCGATCTGAGGGCTGTGAGTTTCGAGATGCTTGATTCCAGTCAGCAGGCAGCGCTCGATACCTTGGCGGAGGTCGACCTTGGTTCGGAAAGTGCCGTCAGGACTCATCTGCAGTGGGACGATGAAGGATGGGACTGGGACCTCTACGGTCCGCTTGTCATGGATACCGCCCGTGCGGGCGTAACACTGCGTGCTGCCAACATCAGTACGGACGAGATGATGGCTGTGTATGGCTCAGAGCTTCCTGAAGAGGTGGCATCGGCACTGGGCGCTGCACAGGTTGCAAAGCTGCACAACGAGATTGACGAGAGTCACTGCGGGATGCTGCCCGAAAGTCAGTTCCCCGCCATGGTGCGCGTGCAGCAGGCAAGGGATGCCAGCATGGCCGATAGTATCGATGCGGGCGCGCAGGGTACTCATGCGCTGATTGCAGGCAATTTCCACGCACGCCGCGATCTGGGAGTTACGAACTATCTGCCGGCTGGCGCTGGTCCGGTCGTCAGCGTGGGGATACTCGAAGTCAATCCCGAGATGCAGAACCCCCAGGACTACCTGCAGGCGTTCTCGGACCTGCTGCCCTACGACTACCTGTGGTTCACACCGGCAGTGTCTGCCGTGGATTACTGTGCGTCGCTGCGCGAAGGGCGCGAGCAGACTGCGCTCAATGGGTCAGCGAGTAGATCAGATAATTGATGCCCAGCTGGTAGGCCAGATTGGCATAGCGAGTCGGATAACTCGGATCATAGGTGTGCTCCCAGCCATCGCCCATATCCGAGTTCCAGTTGATCAACACCATCACGCGCCCGGCGTCGTCCAGAATTGCATGGTTGGTCGCCCGGTCCACATCTTGCTCGGGATAATTCTCCGGGTTGCCGATGACCGGAATCATCTGCGGGCCGTCGATGTCGTAGTAGCTGCGAAATACTTCGTGATCCGGCGGCAGTTCGATGATCTGCCGGTCCGGAAATACTTCGGTAAATGCGCGATAAAAATTGTCCCACTGCCGCGTGCCCCAGAAATCATCGATCAGCAGAAATCCTCCCCTCAGCAGATATTCCCGCATGTTCTCCTGCTCTGCAGCGGAGAACCACGGACCGCCATTGCGTCCCATCTCCAATGCATACAGGAACGGATAGTCGAAAATCTCGTCGTCATCGAAGCGCAGCACGATTGGTTCACGCATGACGCGCACATTGGTCAGTCGGGACACGCCGCGCAGAAAGTTCGAATCGGCGCTGGGAAAGTCAGTGCGCCAGGTGCCGGAGCGAAAGCCGTCATTGTAAAAATTGTCATATTGCAGGCGCACGAAGGCGAATTCACCGGCAACGTCCTGCGTGTCCATCACGAAAGGGTCGATCAGTGGCTGCGCCGCGCTGTGGCCAGAAAGCAGCATCAGCACAGCTGCCGTCAATGACAGGGTGCTGCGCTTCGTGCGATTGTCGAGAGGCGCTTTGTCCGACATGCGACGTTCCGGATCAAGTAGTCAGAGTCGGTAAGCTACCCTTCGGCAGCCGCAATGACAATCACAACAAGCAAGGCAGATGCGTTCTGACAGACCCTGCCGGTCACCTTGCCTGGCGGAATGAGCAAAGGCTTCTGTGTTGTCAGATTGACAGCACCAGACCGTAATGACAGCATGCTGCCTATACGGGTTATCTGAATGCAGGAGGCTGCCATGGCTCATTCCCCGAAACGCAAACTTTTTCTGGATCTGGTTCTTTCTCTCTTTCGACTGAATGGTCTGCTGGTATCTGAAGGTGACCGCATGGCTGAAGCCCTCGGTCTGACAAGCGCGCGCTGGAAGGTGATCGGTGTCGTGGCGCTGGCACATTCCGGAATGACGGTTCCGGGTATCGCCCGGGTCCTGGGGCAGTCCCGGCAGGCGGTGCAGCGCATCTGCGATGTGATGGAGCAGGACGGGCTGCTGCGGTATCAGCACAATCCTGACCACAAGCGCTCTGTCCTGGTCTGCCTCACCGACTCCGGGCAGGACGCCTACAAGGCACTGCGCAGCGTGCAGGATCCCTGGGCGATCGAAAGTACTGACGATGTGCCAGTTGAAGAACTGGAAGCAGCGCTGCAGCTGGTGCGCCGCCTGATCCACAAATTCGACCACTGAGTGTTTGACACGCACCTGGTGACTGTCTCCCTCCAAGCAGAGGAAATCCCGTGCAAAGATCCCTATGGCTGGCCCGCCTGCCCCGCAGGCTTTACACCGCCGCACAAGTGCGCGAGCTCGACCGCCAGGCTGTCGAGGACTGCGGCATTCCGGGCATCGAGTTGATGTCGCGTGCCGCTGCCGCGCTTCTGGCGCATGTGCAGACACGCTGGCCACAGGTGCGGCGACTTCTGGTATTCACGGGTTCTGGCAACAACGCGGGCGATGGCTACCTTCTTGCGGCGCTTGCCTGCGCCGAGGGCTTGCGTGCCGACGTGATCGAGATCGGCGACAAGGCAAAACTGGGGGCGGACGCGTCCAGCGCACGAGAGCACGCCCTGACCAGCGGGGCAATTTGCGAGGCCCACGGTATGCAAGCTGGTTTGTTGGAAAGAGATATCAATGCCGATACTGTCGTTGTCGATGCCTTGCTTGGAATCGGGCTGAGAGGCGCGTTGCGTCCTGCCTACAAGCACGCCGTGCAGTTCATGAATGCCTTGACGGTCCCTTTAGTGGCGGTCGACCTGCCCTCCGGCCTGTGTCCCGATACTGGTGCCGTTGAAGACGAAGCGGTGCGTGCCACGTTGACAGTGTGCTTCATCGCTCTCAAGCAGGGGCTGCTGACGGCGCAAGGGCCAGAACATGCCGGCGAGATCGTGGTGGAAGATCTCGCGATTCCCCAGCGTGTGTTGACAGGACCTGTGGCAGCGAGTCCTGCCAGCGTGCGCATCGACATTCACACAGAATCTCCGCTTCTGCAGCCCAGGCCCCTTGGAGCCCACAAGGGGCATGACGGCCACGTGCTGGTCATTGGCGGTGACACAGGGTTCGGAGGAGCAGCGCTGATGGCTGCCGAAGCAGCCTGTCGTGCTGGCGCCGGGACGGTGAGCCTGTTGACTCGGGCAGCGCATGTCGATGCCGCGCTGGCAAGGCGACCGGAAATCATGGTGCAGGCACTTGAGACGCTCGAAGGCGGTGACTGGCAGGGGCTGGAACGCCGTGTTCAGAGTGCAGGTGCGGTCGTCATTGGGCCTGGCCTGGGAAGATCGGCATGGTCGAGTTTGCTGCTGCAAAAAGTGTTGACGGCGGCGGGCAATCGTACGCCCCTTGTGCTGGACGCGGATGCGCTCAATCTCTTGTCCGCGAACGTTCAGGAGCGGCAGGCCATGACGCCGCAGGGAACTCATCTGCTCGGAGTACGCCAGCGTCAGTGGGTGCTTACCCCTCACCCGGGAGAGGCAGCACGTATGCTGGGCGTGTCGACGGAGGATATTCAGAGAAATCGCTTCGATTCAGTGAGGCAACTGCAGAGACAGTGGGGAGGCGTATGTCTGTTGAAAGGGATAGGCAGTCTGGTCTGCCATGACAGCGCTGGCACACAGGAAGTGGCCTTGTGTACCGAGGGCAATCCCGGCATGGCTTCCGGAGGAATGGGCGATGTGCTGAGTGGACTCGTCGGCGCGTTGCTGGCACAGGGGCTCGCAGCGCCGGCAGCCCTGCGTCTGGCTGTGTGTCTGCATGGTGAAGCGGCGGACCTGGCTGCAGCGCAGGATGGTGAGCGAGGTCTGCTTGCGACGGACTTGCTGCCCCATGTCCGGCATTTGATCAACAGACGCTGAGGAGGCGCTATGAACCGATCTACATGCTACCTGGCCGACGAGGAGGCCACCATTGAAATGGGGCGACTACTGGCATTGGTGACCAGCGTCCCTGTAGCGGATAGCAGCCAGCAGCGCAGGTGTACTGGTGGGCGTCTCTTCCTTTCGGGCGATCTCGGGGCAGGAAAAACCACATTGACGCGGGGGCTGCTGCGCGGCTTTGGCCACCAGGGCGCGGTCAAAAGTCCCACCTATACTTTGGTGGAACCTTATGAAGAGCAAAGGTATTCGATCTATCACTTCGACCTTTATCGCATAAACACCCCGGAAGAAGTTGAATTTCTTGGAGTTTTGGAATATTTTGATGATGTGAATCTATGCGTGGTGGAATGGGCTGAAAAAGGCAAAGGGTTTTTACCTGCGCCAGACCTCGAACTTGCGCTTGAAAACGACGGCCCCGGGCGGCGGATTCACTGGCATGCGCGCTCGGACAAAGGCGTCGAAATGGCGCTCCGACTGAATGAATTGACTGCAACGTGGAACGCTGGACCTTGATGGCACAGACACTTTTTGGCATACGCAACTGCGCACTCTTTGCGACTTCAAGTCGTCAGGGAGTCGGCCGCATGCTCTTTGCTGCGGCTTTGCTTGCCGGTCTGCCGACTGCACCCTTGTCTGCCGCAGAAGTCGAAGACGTCCGCCTGTGGAGTGCGCCGGACTACACCCGGGTCGTTCTGGACATGGATGAACTTTCGCAGTACAGCGTGTTTGCACTCGAAAATCCGGCCCGCATCGTGATCGACATACGCAACTCGCGGGTCAGTGCCAACCTCTCTGCGCTGGATTTCAAGGACAGCCCGGTGACCGGTATACGCAGTGCCGTGCGCAACGAAACCGATGTGCGCCTGGTGCTTGATCTTGCCCGAACCGTCAATCCGAGCAGCTTCACACTGGAAGCCAACGCCGAAAACAAGGACCGGCTGGTAGTGGATCTCTACGAAGCAGGGCAGGTGCCCGCTGTTGCCCACACGGTAGAGGCGCCACAGGCACCCGAGTCTGTGCAGCGCGACATCATTGTAGCGATTGACGCCGGACATGGTGGCGAAGACCCGGGCGCACTGGCCTATGACCGCAAGGTTCGCGAGAAGGACGTGGCGCTGGCCATTTCCCGGGCGATTTACGATCGACTTCTAACCGTGCCGGGTTTCCAGCCAGTGATGGTGCGCGACGGGGATTATTCGGTGCAGTTGCAACGCCGACCACAGATCGCCCGGCAGCAGCGCGCGGATATTTTCCTGTCCATCCACGCCGACTCCTACAGCACCTCCCGCGCAGAAGGCGTGACGGTGTATGCGCTTTCCGAGAAGATCGCCGAAGATGAGAATACCCGCCGCGTCGCGGAGAAGGAGAACAGCGCGGATCTGCTGGGCGGAGTTGCCGGAGACACCAGTCTGCGCAACATCGAAGACGACCTGGCCCGCACCCTGCTGGATCTGTCCATGGCGTGGAGCATCGAACAGAGCATTGCTGCTGGCGGGCACATCCTGGATTCCCTGAAAGGTGTGGCAACGCTGCGGCGTGACAAGACGCAGCAGGGCAATCTCTGGGTCCTGCGTTCGCCTGACATCCCTTCGCTGCTGATCGAAACGGGCTATCTGTCCAACCCGGACGAGGCGCGCAAACTCAACTCTTCCAGCTATCAGCGCCGCCTGGCAGACGGCATCGTGCAAGGGGTGATGCGTTACTTTGTCGCCAGCCCGCCCGAGGACACGCTGCTGGCCTGGCAGAAGGCCAACAACATCAAGCCAGACTTTGGTCAGAGTCGTGCCGTCGCCAGCAGCGGCAGTATAGGCGGCACACATGTGGTCGGTCGCGGCGACAGTCTCTCTGTGATCGCGCAACGCAATGGAGTCACTACCCGGGAACTGCGGGAGCACAACAACCTGAGAAATGACGTCATTCATGTCGGGCAGGAATTGCGAATACCCGGTGGCTTCTCCCTGCCGGATGCACCGGAGGTGCAGCACAAGGCAGAGCGGGGTGATACTCTCTCGGGCATTGCGGCACGTTACCGTGTCAGTCTGTCCAGCCTGCGCGCCGCCAATGACCTGCGCAACGACGTCATTCACGTAGGGCAGGTACTGACGATTCCCGCTCCCTGAGCGAATTTCCGGCCTGCGGCCTGCGACTCTCAATGAAACGAATTGCTCTACTCAGCCAGCGCCTTGCCAATCAGATTGCAGCAGGTGAAGTGGTCGAACGTCCTGCTTCCGTGGTCAAGGAGCTATTGGAAAACTGCCTGGATGCCGGTGCTGATCGAGTCGAGATCGATGTCGAGCAGGGCGGCGCCAAACTGATCCGCATTCGCGACAACGGCTCCGGAATCGACAAGGATGACCTTGCGCTGGCGCTCAGTCGTCATGCCACCAGCAAGATTGCCAATCTGGATGACCTCGAGAATATCGCCAGCCTGGGCTTTCGCGGCGAAGCGCTGGCGAGCATCTGCTCTGTGTCGCGCCTCGAGCTGGTGTCGCGGACCAGCAGCGCTGTTGATGAGATGGCCTGGCGGGTGGAGGCCGAAGGTCAGGAGATGGCCGCAGCCATTTCACCCGCTGCTCATCCCCGGGGCACGACAGTTGAAGTGCGTGATCTGTTTTTCAACACCCCCGCCCGCAAGAAATTTCTGCGTACCGAAAAAACGGAGTTCGAACGTATTGACGATGTAGTGAAGCGCCTTGCGCTGAGCCGCTTCGATGTCAGTTTCATGCTGCGACACAATCAGCGCGCCGTTCATCATCTGCAGGCGGCGCAATCCATGCAGGAGATGCAGCGCCGCGTCGCGCTGGTTTGCGGTCCGGCGTTTGTCGAAAATTCATTGCACGTGGACGTCGAAGCGGCCGGTCTGCGACTGTGGGGCTGGGTCAGTCTTCCAACCTTCTCGCGCAGCCAGGCGGATCTGCAGTACTTCTACGTGAACGGCCGCATCATTCGCGACAAACTGGTCAGTCACGCAGTCAAGCAGGCTTATCAGGATGTGCTGTTTCATGGTCGTCACCCTGCTTTTGTGCTGTATCTTGAGCTGCAGCCTGCGCTTGTGGACGTGAATGTGCATCCAACCAAACATGAAGTGCGCTTTCGCGACGGGCGGCTGGTACACGACTTTCTGTTTCGCGCCCTGCACAAGGCCCTGGCTGAGCAGCGTCCGCAGGACCGGCTGGCGACGGGTGCGTCGCCATCATCGGACAATTCCGGAACGGATTCCTGGGCGCCACGTGCCCCCGTTTTCGGCAATGCAGATGCAGTGCAGAACCGCATTCAATTCGGCGCGCCAGACTCAGGGACTGCCGCGACGTCGCACTGGAGCTCTTCAGGGGCATGGTCAGCACCGGCCTCAGCAAGGCAAGTGGCTGATCAGCTGGCGATTTACACAGCGCTGCAGAAAGATGATGACGTGCCCCCTTTGGGATTTGCCATTGCACAGCTGCACGGCATCTACATTCTTGCTCAGAACAGACAGGGACTGATCATCGTGGACATGCATGCAGCCCATGAGCGCATTACATATGAGCACATGAAAGCGGCGGTGCAGCACGAAGGCATTCGCGCACAGCCATTGCTGGTGCCAGTGTCCATTGCCGTGAGTCAGGCGGAGGCTGAATGTGCGGAACATCAGGCCGGGGCATTGCTTGCGCTTGGGCTGGGCGTGGAGAGGGTTGCCACAGAGTCCATTGTCGTGCGTCAGGTGCCCACCATTCTTGCGGGTGCCGATATCGAGCAGCTGGTGCGCGATGTACTCGCCGATGTCCTGGAGCATGGCAGCAGCGAACGCATCCGGAATCATCAGGACGAACTACTTGCCACGATGGCGTGTCATGGGTCCGTGCGCGCCAACAGACAGCTCAGCATCGTCGAGATGAATGCGCTGCTGCGAGACATGGAGAGAACGGAGCGCAGTGGTCAGTGCAATCACGGACGTCCAACCTGGGTGCTGCAGAGCATGGACCAGCTGGACAAACTGTTCCTGCGGGGGCAGTAGGCTGCCTCCATGAACGATGCTATTCAACAGGAGCGCTACCCTGCAATCTGTCTGCTGGGGCCCACAGCCTCAGGCAAGACCGCGCTGGCCATCGAAATCGTCAAGCGTCTGCCTTGTGAAATCATCAGCGTTGATTCTGCGCAGATTTATCGGGGAATGGACATTGGAACTGGCAAGCCCGACTCAGCAACGCTTGCCGTGGCACCCCATCGTCTCCTGGATTTTCTTGACCCTGCGCTGGCCTACTCGGCATCGCAATTCCGCAGCGATGCCCTGCGTGAAATGGCGGACATACGGCGCAGTGGCAGAATTCCGCTGCTTGTGGGCGGCACCATGCTGTATTTCAAAGCACTGCGCGACGGTCTGGCGCAGATGCCTGGTGCAGATGCTGAAGTCAGGCTGCGCATTGGTGACCTGGCACTCTCCAGCGGCTGGGCGCATGTTCACGATCAGCTTCGAGAGGTAGATCCGGAATCTGCTGAGCGCATTCACCCCAATGATCCGCAGCGTCTGCAGCGTGCACTGGAAATATTTCTGGTTTCCGGCAGATCAATGACCCAGTGGCACAAGGAGAGTCGCGCGGACTCACGACTTTCCGACATTCCTTTCGACTTGCATTTTCTTTCGATCCAGCCGGGATCGCGCGGCGTACTTCATGACAGGATAGCAACTCGTTTCCTGCAAATGATCGAAGATGGGCTGGTGGAGGAAGTGGAAACGCTGCGTGCGCGCGGTGATCTTACTCTAGCTCTGCCATCGATGAGAGCCGTGGGTTATCGCCAGGTATGGCAGTACATCGAGGGCGAATTGAGCTTTGATGGCATGGTGGAACAAGGTATCATTGCGACCAGACAACTAGCGAAAAGGCAGATAACGTGGCTGCGCAGCTGGGGAAATTTGCGTGATTGGGACAGCGAAAACCCGGAGACTCTCGAACTGGTCTTGAAGTTTGTTGATCGGATCGCAATATAGAAGCTGTTTGAACGCAAACTGCTGGATTTTCCAGCCCATATCAAAAAACCAAGGAGAAAGTAAATGTCAAAAGGGCATTCTCTACAAGACCCTTTCTTGAACGTGCTTCGCAAGGAGCGAATCCCAGTATCCATTTATCTGGTCAGCGGCATCAAGTTGCAGGGGCAGATAGAATCCTTCGACCAGTTCGTGATACTGCTGAAGAATGCAGTAAATCAGATGGTTTACAAACACGCGATTTCCACAGTAGTCCCCGCCCGTTCGGTCAAGATTCCGACACAGGGCTCAGGCGATATGCCAGCGGACGAAGAGGAAGAAGCGCCAGGGAATGTAGCCTGACCTGAGGTGCATTGTTGTTCTTTGAAAGACCCGATGGCGGTGAAACCGCAGTCCTCGTGCATATTGATCTGGAAGCGGAACAGGATCAGGAGGACCCTTTGGAATTCGAGGAGCTGGCGCGATCCGCGGGCGCTGTCCCAGTACTATTCATTAAAGGCAGTCGCAAGAAGCCCGATGCAGGGCATTTCGTCGGATCAGGAAAGCTGGACGAAATCGCCGCTGCTGTGAAGGAGCATCAGGCCGAGCTCGTCCTGTTCAATCATTCCCTGAGTCCGAGCCAGGAGCGCAATCTGGAAAAGCACCTGCAATGCAGAGTGCTGGATCGGACTGGCCTCATCCTGGACATTTTCGCCCAGCGAGCCCGCAGTTATGAGGGAAAGCTGCAAGTGGAGCTTGCCCAGCTGGAGCACACGGTCACCCGACTCAAACGCGGTTGGACACACCTCGACCGGCAGAAGGGCGGCATCGGCCTTCGAGGAGCAGGTGAAACGCAGCTTGAGCTTGACCAGCGCATGATTCGGCAGCGCATCAAGAACATCAACAAAGGGCTTGAGAAGGTTCGTGCTCAACGAGAACAGGGGCGCCGGTCGCGCAGTCGGGCCGACATTCCCACAATTTCACTGGTCGGGTATACGAATGCTGGCAAGTCCTCGCTGTTCAACGCCATGGCAGGCGCAGAGACCTACGCCGCCGATCAGTTGTTTGCTACGCTGGATTCCACGTTGCGCCGCATTCAACTACCCAGTTTCGGAGCTGCAATACTCGCTGACACAGTAGGGTTCATTAGTCACCTTCCGCACAAACTTGTTGAGGCGTTTCGTGCCACACTGGAAGAGACGACCCGTGCCGATCTGCTTTTGCACGTAGTAGATGCCGCCAATGAGCATCACGAGTTTTTCACGGAACAAGTCAACGAGGTTCTTGAAGAGATTGGTGCCGCACAATTGCCGTGCCTGCTTGTGTATAACAAGATTGATCTGCTCCCCGATCGGGAACCTGTTCTTGAAAGAGACCAGGGCGGCAAACCGGTCAGAATATGGCTTTCGGCGCGCACAGGTGCGGGTATGCCACTACTTCTGCAAGCGATCAGCGAATTACTCGGTCAAGACGTCGTCGAACGCCGAATTGAATTGCGTCCTGACCAAGGGCGTTTGCGCGCTCGACTTTATGCCCGTGGCGCGGTGCATCACGAAGACGTCAACACTGACGGGATGGTCTCACTGGCAATAAGACTTCCGCGAAGCGATCTTGACAGGCTCCTCGAGGACGAGGGGCTCGCCCCTCAGGCCGTAGGGTAAAAAGCTGGGTTAATCAACAATAATTCGTTAAAATCACCCCCCGTATTTTTGGGGTATGGAGAAGCCGATGGCTTGGAATGAACCTGGAAACAAAGGCAATGGGAACGATCCCTGGGGCGGAGGTGGCCGCGGGGGTGGTGATCAGGGTCCTCCCGATCTTGATGAGGTCATCAAGAAGGTTTCCCGCAAACTGAACAGTCTTTTCGGAGGTAAATCCGGAGGGACTCCCACTGGTGGGAGCGGTGGCTCGGGCAGCGCCCCCGGTGTGTCTGCCGGGTTGTTGGGGGCAGCACTCGCTATAGTTGTCGTCATTTGGGCGGCAATGGGGTTCTACACCATCGACGAATCAGAGCGCGGCGTTGTGATGCGTTTTGGCGCCTTGCGAAGCGAGGTCGTCATGCCGGGATTGAGCTGGAATCCGCCCATCATCGATACAGTTCAGAAGGTAAACGTGTCCCGCGTGAATACCCGCTCCTACGCACGTGACATGTTGACTACCGATGAGAACATCGTGAACGTCTCCATTGACGTCCAGTATCTCATCGAAGATCCGGTGAAGTTTGTGGTCGTCGTGCGCGATCCCGAAGTCAGTCTGGATCACGCCGCTGAATCCGCCATCCGCCACGTAGTAGGTGGCACAACCATGGACCGCGTCTTGACTCAAGGTCGAGCTGATGTGGCGGCCGAGGTGAGGGATCGTTTGCAGCGTTACATGGCCAGCTACGATTCCGGCATCCTGATTCAGCAAGTAACCGTGCGCAACGCGCAGCCGCCCGATGCAGTGCAGGGTGCTTTCGACGATGTCATCAAAGCACGTGAAGATGAGCAGCGCGTTCAGAACGAAGCGCTGGCTTACGCCAACCGGGTAGTTCCGGTAGCTCGCGGTGAGGCCCAGCGCATCATTGAGCAGGCCAATGCTTATCGCGATCAGGTGGTTGCCCGTGCGGAAGGTGAGGCCGCCCGCTTCGAGCAATTGCTGACCGAATACGAGAAAGCGCCCGAAGTGACGCGTGAGCGTCTTTACATTGACGCCATGCAGGCGGTCATGAGCAACAGCAGCAAGGTGCTGATCGATGTCGAGGGCGGCAACAACATGTTCTATCTGCCGCTGGACAAGATCATCGAGCAAAGCACCGCGACATCTGCAGGAGCCGCAGCCCAACTGACGCCGCAGCAACTGCGTGAAATTTCTGACCAGGTCACCCGCGAACTCTCAGTGACAGAAGCTGACAGGGCGCGCCTGCAACCGGTTCCCGCACGAGGAGCACGCTGATGAAGAATGCATTTGCTGGAATTCTGGTGTTCTTCCTGTTTGTCGCAGGATCCGATGCCGTGTTTGTTGTTCGTGAAACCGAGCGCGCGATTCTGCTGCGTTTTGGTCAGATCATTGATGCTGACCTGGAGCCAGGCCTGCACTTCAAGATGCCATGGGTCAATACCGTGCGCAAATTCGACGGCCGCGTGCTGACGGTGACGGCTGAAGCTCAGCGCTACCTGACGCTCGAGCAGAAGGCGCTGGTGGTGGATTCCTTTGCCAAGTGGCGCATCGTCGATGTCGAGGCTTTCTACACGTCTTCCACGGGTGAAGAGAGCCGCACCAGCAATCTGCTGGCGCAGCGCATCAACGACGGCCTGCGCAACAAGTTCGGTGAGCGCGACCTGCAGGAAGTGGTGTCCGGTCAGCGTGACCTGCTGATGGAGGAGCTCACGCGCGAATTGAATCTTTCTACAGCGGAGGAATACGGTATTGAAGTAATCGATGTGCGAGTAAAGCAGATCGAGCTGCCTCTGGACGTACGCTCTTCCGTATATGAACGAATGACCTCTGAAAGGCAGCGGGAAGCGCAGCAGCTGCGCTCACGCGGCAACGAGCTGGCCATCGGTATCGAAGCCGACGCCGATCGTCAGGAAGCGGTTCTCCTGGTTGAAGCTTATCGGGATGCCGAGCGTATCCGTGGCGAGGGCGATGCGATTGCATCGTCCACCTATGCAGCGGCATACTCAAGGAACGAGGAATTCTATGCGTTCACACGCAGCATCAACTCCTATCAGGAAAGTTTCTCCAACAAGGGTGATGTGCTGCTGGTAGACCCGGACAGCGAATACTTCAAGTACATGCGCGGCAGCACCATAGAGCAGTAATGTTCCGGAAAGGACCAGCAGCAGGCAAGCCTGCTGCTGGTCTTTGTCCGTCTGGAGATTGTGCAATTGCGCTGGTCAACAGGCAGGCTCGCCCCACTTTGAAAGGATAGGATTCAGGACTCGACAATGACAGCGCGGAATCGATGGTTGCTCCCCGAAGGCGTGGAGGAAATACTGCCCGACGAGGCTTTCAGGCTGGAAACTCTGCGGCGTCGCATTCTGGACTTGTATGCCGGCTGGGGATACGAGCTGGTGATCACGCCACTGATCGAATACCTCGATTCCCTGCTGGTTGGCTCGTCCCATGATCTTGACCTGCACACCTTCAAGATTACTGACCAGCTGACAGGACGCATGATGGGCGTACGTGCCGACATCACCCCGCAGGTGGCACGGATCGACGCGCATTGCCTCGCGCGGCGCAAGGATGCCGGGCACCTGCCCGTCCGCCTGTGCTATGCCGACCATGTTCTGCACACACTGCCGCGGGGGCTGCTGGCTTCCCGAGTGCCCATCCGCATCGGTGCGGAATTGTTCGGGCATGCTGGCGTGGGGTGCGATATTGAATTGATCTGCCTGATGCAGGAGACACTGTGCGCCGCCACAATCAGCGATGTGCACATTGTGCTTGGACATGTCGGCATCTTCAGAAGCCTCGTGAAGGCGGCTGGCTTGTCGGTTGAAAGCGAGCGTGAATTGTTTGATGCCTTGCAGCGCAAGGCCTTTGAAGAGATCGACCAGCTTCTGGAGAGGCGTGTTGCTGATTCAGCAATTCGCGGAATGCTGCGCGAACTCTCTCGGCTCAGTGGTGATGAAGCAGTGCTGGCTGACGCGCTGCGCCTTTTCGGCAATGCTCCGGAGAGTGTCCGACTTGCGCTGGCCGAACTGGCGCAGATTGCCGGTGGCGTGAAGAAACGACTTCCCGGTGTGTCGCTCGGTTTTGATCTCTGCGAGCTGCGTGGCTATGAATATCACACGGGAATCGTCTTTGCCGCCTATACGCCAGGCTATGGAAGAGCGATTGCACAGGGTGGGCGCTACGATGACATTGGTGCTGCATTCGGCAGCGCGCGTCCCGCCTCGGGATTTGATGCGGATCTCAAGGTGCTCGCACGATTGAGCAAGGAAGCCTTCGTGCGCCGACAGTCAGTGTCTGCGCCGGCAGACGACGATGCGAAGTTGCAGGAATTGATTGCACGTCTTCGCCAACAAGGGGAGCGAGTGGTGGTTGATCTGACTGACCAGTCTCCGCTGGCTGAGGATGTCAGGCAACTTGGCTGCGATCGCAGGATAGTGAAGCTGCAGGGCCAGTGGGAATTGCAGAGTATAAAGTGACAGGCGCCCTGCTGAAGCTGAGCGCCAGTCTCCAATGAAGTTTTCAAAGAAGAGAAGATCAAAAATGGGTAGAAGTGTCGTTGTACTGGGTACGCAGTGGGGAGACGAGGGCAAGGGCAAAATCGTGGATCTGCTTACCGAACAGGCTGCAGTCGTCGCACGTTTCCAGGGTGGCCACAATGCAGGGCATACCTTGGTCATCAAGGGCGAGAAGACGGTGCTGCATTTGTTGCCGTCCGGGATTCTTCGCGACAATGTCACCTGCATCATCGGCAACGGCGTTGTGCTGAGCATGGAGGCTTTGATTACAGAGATCAGCCGATTGGAGGAGCGCGGTGTTGTTGTGCGCCCGAAGCTCAAGATAAGCGCATCCTGCCCCCTGATTCTGCCTTCCCACGCGGCACTGGATCAGGCTCGCGAGAAGCGACTGGGCAGCGAAAAGATCGGTACGACTGGTCGCGGCATCGGCCCCGCCTATGAAGACAAGGTGGCCCGACGTGGCATACGCGTTGGCGAGCTCTTCAACCAGGCGCATTTCGCAGCGCGTCTCGAGGAAGTGCTCGAGTATCACAACTTCATGCTCAAGAATTACTACGGCGTCGACACTATCGACTTCGCCAGTACTCTGGAAAAGAGCCTTGCGCTGGGTGAGCAGATCAAGCCCATGGTGAGCGACACTATCGAGATTCTGCATTCGCACCGCAAAGCCGATGACAACATTCTGTTCGAAGGAGCTCAGGGGTCACTGCTCGATATCGACCATGGCACCTACCCCTTTGTCACCTCGTCGAACACGACAGCAGGCGGAACGGCTACCGGAAGCGGCTTTGGCCCCTTGTATCTGGACTACGTGCTCGGAATTACCAAGGCCTACACCACACGCGTCGGTTCTGGACCTTTCCCTACGGAGCTGTTCGACAAGACTGGAGCGCACCTTGCAGCCGTAGGCAAGGAGAAAGGTGCGACAACGGGCCGTGATCGTCGCTGTGGCTGGTTTGATGCTGCCGCGGTGCGGCTGGCGATCCGCATCAATTCCGTGTCAGGTATCTGCCTGACCAAACTTGACGTGCTTGATGGCCTTGAAACAATCAAGGTGTGCACTGGATACAAGGGCGTGGATGCGGATACTTCTTCTTCGCTCATGAACATGGACAGCTATCAGAACCTCGAGCCTGTATATGTCGAGCTGCCGGGCTGGAGCGAGTCCACTGTGGGGATCAAAAGTCTGGACCAGTTGCCTGCTAATGCGCTGGACTATATCCGTTACATCGAGAAAATCATTGAAGCGCCTGTAGACATCATTTCCACCGGACCGGATCGCGAAGAGACCATCATCCTGCGGCATCCGTTTGCCTGAGCCTTCGGAGGCCACTTAATGGACGCAGGCGCCATCAACAACGTCTTCTTGATTGGCGCAGTACTGGTAGGTTTCAGTGTTCTGGTGAGTTCGCTTTCTTCGCGACTCGGCATTCCTATCCTGGTCATTTTTCTGGGTGTGGGAATGCTTGCCGGGGAAGATGGAATCGGCGGCATTCTATTTGACGATTACTCCCTCGCGTATCTGGCAAGCAACCTTGCCCTTGCAATCATTCTCCTCGATGGTGGCATGCGCACTCGGGTTGCTACGTTTCGCGTTGCACTCGGGCCGGCAATGTCACTCGCCACGGTCGGAGTCCTCGTCACGGCGGGCCTGACTGGTTATGTTGCTGCGTGGCTGTTCGAACTGACGCTGATGCAGGGCTTCCTGATAGGTGCAATTGTAGCGTCGACTGATGCGGCTGCCGTGTTCTCGCTGCTTGGTCAACGCAGCCTGAACGAACGCGTCGGAGCAACGCTGGAGATAGAGTCAGGAAGCAACGACCCGATGGCGGTCTTTCTCACGGTCGCCTTCATCGAACTGATTGGATCGGGGCAAACCGGAACCGGAGTTGGTTTTCTGATCAGTTTCGTTCAGCAGTTTGGTCTCGGGGTAACCCTCGGACTGGGCGGTGGATGGCTGCTGTGGAAACTGATCAACCGCAGTGTTCTGGCGAATGGACTTTATCCTCTGCTGGCGTTGAGCGGAGGCCTGCTTATTTTTGCCTTTACCAACATGGTGGGGGGCAGCGGCATACTCGCAATCTATATTTGCGGCTTGCTGCTGGGCAATCGTCCCATTCGCGGCAGGACATCGATTCTTTCCATATTTGACGGTCTGGCGTGGATGAGCCAGATCGGCATGTTCCTGGTACTGGGTCTGTTGCTGACACCAAGCGAACTTGCGCCAATCGCGCTTCCAGGGCTGTTGCTGGCACTGTGGATGATCCTGTTCGCAAGACCGCTCTCCGTATGGATTAGTCTTGCTCCTTTCCGTCGGTTCAAGACGCGCGAGCGCTGGTTCATTTCATGGGTAGGACTGCGTGGCGCGGTGCCAATCATTCTTGCCGTATATCCAGTGATGGCGGGGTTGCCGGATTCCCAGCTGTACTTCAATCTCGCATTCTTCGTCGTGCTGGTGTCACTGTTGCTGCAAGGCAGTTCTCTGCCTCTTGCAATTCGGCTGGCCCGCGTAGAGGTGCCAGCGCAGGCAATGCCCATTGCCCGCACCGGGCTCGAAGTACACCCCACCAGCCAGTGGGAAATGTTCGTCTATCAGCTGGGCCCGGAGAAGTGGTGCATCAATACCGAGCTGCGCCGTCTGCACATGCCGGAAGGGACCCGGATTGCCGCATTGTTCAGAGGAAGAGAATTGCTCCATCCCAGTGGCAGTACTCGGCTGATGGCGGATGATATTCTCTGTATCATCGGTCATGAGCATGATCTGCCCGAGTTGGGGAAACTGTTCAGTCAGGCCCCCATGTCCAACATGGACAACTGGTTCTTTGGCGATTTCATTCTGGATGCCAATGCGCGTCTGGCTGACCTTGCACCGGTATATGGGCTGTCCTTGCAGGACTGCGGCGCAGACGCCACTATCGGGGAATTCTTCAACGACAAGATGGGGGGGAAACCTGTGGTTGGCGACCAGCTCGAATGGCAGGGATTCTTCTGGACTGTGGCGGCAGTCGAGCAGGGTCTGATTAAGAAAATGGGCCTGAAGCTGGCACACAAGGCAGCGTAGTTGCTTCTGTTTGTCGCTTTTTCGAAAGGCTTCAAAATATTGCAGGTCAACACAACAACAAGGAGTCTTGAATGTTTACGTCCTCCCGATTCAGACAGTTCGCCGGGCTGGTTTTTGCCGGCGCACTCTTTACTGGCAGTGCCCAGCTCCATGCACAGGCAGACACGCCTCCCAGCGAGGCGCCGGCAGACTGGGGCCCGATCTCTTCCACGCTTGAAGAAGTACCGTACCCTTATCCCGTGCAGTACCTGGATGTGCAGCACTTCGGGCAGGACGGCCGCATGGCCTACATGGATGTCGCGCCGACGGGCACTCCCAATGGTCAGACCGCCATGTTGTTTCACGGGATGAATTTCGCGGGCAAAGGCTTTGAAGTGACGATCACTGCGCTGAGTGAAGCGGGCTTTCGCGTGCTGGTTCCGGATCGCATCGGCTATGGTCGCTCATCCAAGCTCGACATCCCTTACAACTTGCACATCTTTGCACTCGACTCCAAGCGCCTGCTGGATCACGTCGGTGTCGAGAAGGCCGCCATCGTCGGGCATTCAATGGGCGGGATGGTCGCCAGCCGCTTTGCCATGACGTATCCGAATGCCACTACGCATGTGGCACTGGTCAATCAGATCGGTTTGACAGATCAGCGCCAGGGCCGTCCATGGCGAGACTTCGAGGAGCTTTATCAGGCCACGCTCACGAATACCACCTATGAAAGCATCCTGCGCAACCACATGAGCTATTACCCGACCTGGGACAACAAGTATCTCGAGTGGGTTCACTACCAGTACGGGCAGACGCTCATCTCAGAGTGGCCACTCCTGGCGCGTATCCGCACATGGCAGCAGCAGATTCTGTTCCTCGACCCCGTTGTCTATGACTGGCAGCACATTCAAGCCAAGGCACTGGTGATCGGTGGTGCACAGGACAACCTCACGCCGAATTATGCGGATCTGGCCCGGCACGTGTCAGAAACGATCCCGAACGCCGAACTGATTCTTTATCCCGGTATCGGACACAATCCGCATTTCGAGATTCCCGATCAGTACCATGCCGATCTGATCCGTTTCCTGAGATCGGAGCCTTTGCCGCCGCCGGCAGATTGATGGAATGTCACACATTGCCAAACCTTTAACTTGATTCAGGATGGACTTGGACGGCCCGGGCTTTTATCCTTGGGCCGTTTATACAGGTGGGACAACCCGCCTGAAAATCAGACATTTGCGGGGGTTACAATGCACAAGGTACTTCAGGGTTTACTGATCGGATTCTCATTTGCAGGGGCTGTTGCGCCGTCAGCACTGCATGCTCAGTCAGCGGGGACAATGGAAGCTCGGTTTCCTTCACTCGCACAGTATTTGAACGCTTCAGAAGTTCTGCAGGCTGCAGTTTTTGACGAAGTAGTTGTCAGCAACGAGTCCACTGAATCGCAGTTCGGCAAGGTGCTGCTTCGTGACGAGATCGTGGAGCTTGCTGAGGCCGAATTCTCGCACTACCACACTGCAAGCAACCACATGGCCATGCTCGGGCCTTTTCGCGTTTTTGAAAGCCGCGCAACGCCAGGCCTGCAATCCATGATCCGCGATGAGTTTGCGGATGACGAAGTTGCGAATGTGCTGGAAGCCAATGGCAACATTCCTCCCAGCGCAGTCGCGGTATTGGAACGTGGTCGTTTGTTCGGAATCACTCTTCTGGATATTTACCTCGACAACAATGTGATCGACAAGCACACAGCGGTGGAAGAAGCCCTGACTGAGTATCTGAGCGAAGACTCGCTGTCCGTGGCAGTACTTCCCAAGTCTCCTGATCTGCTGTCTGAACACCCTTACGCCTATGCCTTCCGCGTTGGCTTTCCGCAGCTGAGTGGCCTGACCTGGGCCTCACAGTGGCTGCAGATTGCCGCACTGGAAGCCACTATTCTTGCGGCCAGCGATGCGGAAGTGGAATCAGGCATTGCCGCGGTGATCGGTCTTTATCAGGAGAAGGTAGCGCCCACGCACGGCAGCCTGATGTCTCTGCCGACTGATATTCCGACCATGCCGGCGATTGCCCCGAATGTATACAGCTTCCATCCTGGAGCTGCCTACGTACTGGACAACATTTCCGTATTGAAAGTGGTGATCGGTGACTTGCTGGCCCATCCGGATGTGCCGGATCGTCAAGCAGCAATCGAAAGTGCCGTGGCGTCGTTTACTGACAAGACCAACCATCTGGATCAGGAAATGAGATACCTTGAGTTTGTGCTGCGTGGCGGCATATTCAATCAAGGAGGACCTGCGCTGGGGGGCCTGACGCAGTCGGAGCGCAATCGCGGCCGCTCTGCCACTCCGCATGTAAGCAATTATCCAATGCGTTGAACGGCAAGCATGATGTCTGACTGCGTTGCTTAATGTAGAGGATTGTAGTGCCATGAAAAAAGTTCAAGCATCTTGTCTGGGAGCCTTCATCGCCCTGGCGTCGGGAGCTGCAAGTGCTGCTCTCGACAGAACAGGCGATTTCGCATTGCTCGATAGCGATGGGGAGTTCCATCAGTTAAGTCGTTATCAACATCGCAAAGCCGTTGTTGTGATGTCCTATTCGCAGTCCTGTCAGGGCATGGATGCGACGCTGGCGCAGTATCAGGAACTGCACAATCGCTATTCCGAGCAGGGCATTGAGTTTCTGCTGCTGGATTCGCAGGATCTGGACCGGCAGGCGCTGCGGGAACTGAATGTCGCGCTGCCCATCCTGCAGGACAATGGTCAATTGATCTCTGATGCACTGGGAATAACCAGCGTTGGAGACGTCAGGGTGCTCAATCCGGACCGAATCTCCCTGTTTTATAAGGGGGCCGTTGGCGAGCAGCTGGATGCCACGCTTTCTGCACTGCTGAGCACTACTGTGCGCAACACCGTCACGACAGAGAATTCCTCGGGTTGTCTGGTCGAATACCCGGCCAAGGAGATGCATGCTGCCCAGGTCCCGGACTATGCGACCGAGGTGGCTCCCATCATTATCGAGAATTGCGCGTCCTGCCACAGACAGTTCGGCGTCGGTCCGTTCGCGATCGACAAGTACGTCTCCTTGTTGGGATGGTCTCCCATGATCCGGGAAGTACTGCTCAACAAGCGTATGCCTCCGGCGCAGGTGGACCCGAGCATCGGACACACCGCTTCCGCTCGGTACATCGCAACTGAAGATATCCAGACGCTGGTGCATTGGTTCAATGCAGGGGCGCCACGTGGTGACGGACCCGTGGATCCTCTTGAAGAATATGTCCATGAGGAAAGCAAGGACTGGATACTGGGCGAGCCTGACCTCGTGGTCACGGCGCCTCCAAAGGAAATCCCTGCGACGGGAATCCTGGACTACGTTTATTCCGATGTAGAGCTGGCGTTTACGGAGGACAAGTGGGTTACCGCGGTACAGTATCGTCCTGACGCAACGAGCGCCCTGCATCACCTGATGGGCTTTGTCACAGCGCCAGGGGAAGATTTCTGGGGGCAGGAGCGCAACGTCAGCACGTCAACCCGTACATTCCTTGACGGCTATTCGCCGGGCAAACCTGCAGCAACGCAGTTTCCTGAAGGGACAGCTGTTTTCATTCCGAAGGGACACAAACTTTCCCTGCAGTTCCACTTTGTTGGTATCGGTGCAGAGTTGGTCGATGCAACGAAGATTGGTCTTTACTTTGCTGAAGGATCTGAAGTTGATGGCCTGAAAGAACGACATGTGCAGGCTGTCTCAGCATCTGACCTGGTTTTGCCACCAAACCAGCATGAAATTCCGGCCCATGCCGAATACGTCTTTGAAGAGGCAGTTGTTATTACAGGGGTTCGCGCGAAGATGAATGCGCGGGGCAAGAAGATGAAATTCAGTATGGAGCTGCCGGATGGCACCATGCAGGATATTCTCAGCGTGCCAGCCTACAACTACGGTTGGCAGCCGCACTATGTTCTTGATGAGCCTGTAGAAGTGCCTGCGGGCACCAAGGTGCATGTGACCGGGGCCTTTGACAACACTATATCCAATCCCTTCAACCCGGACCCGGACGCCGAGATTCGCTCCGGACTGACCAGCAAGGATGAAATGTTCACCGGGTATTTCACGTACCATAAAGCTGACTGAATCAGCTTTATGACAAGAAAAGCCACCTGCTCATGACTGAGTCGGTGGCTTTTTTATTGGGGCGCGTCCAAGGGCACTTTCCCGGAAGCAAAAGAAAAGGGCCGGAGACAAAGTCTTCGGCCCTAATTTGTTGCCGGATAGTCAGGTTTTCACCTGACTATTCCTTCGCTCGATTACTCAGCTGCTACTGAACGCTGCTTTGCTGCTTCACGCTGTGCAACGATTTCGGCGTAACCGGCATCGTCCAGGTGAGTGATCGCAATCCAGGCGTGAGTCATTTCGTCAGCTGTACGGCTGCCCTCTACAACCCAGAAATCTGGATCGGGGTTGTTCGGGTTGTTTGCAGTGTTGTCGTACCACTGCTTGATCACGAGCACTGCGCCAACTGGGAGCAACGGAGCAACATCTGCTTCGTACAGGTGGCTGTGGTGCCAAGTGGCGCTCCAGTTGGAGACCTGGCTCAACTGCTCAGTACGACCAGTCGCCGGGTAGTAAATCTCCAGTGACGCTGCGCGCATACGCAGGTGGCCGTGTGGCTGGAAGCTGTCGATACGGACCGGGTGATCAAAGGAGTGGAAGCCCTGAGTCATGGCAGTGCCATTCGGAGGAACAATCAGCTCGCCTTGATTAAGTCTGTACAGTTTCAGATCCTGCTTGTACTTGGCAACATCCTGGTAGTTTTCCGGGTGCAGCCAGATACCGATTTCAACAACGTTGTCTTCGATTACTGTGCCAGGAGCAGTTGCTCCTACACCACCGGGGAACAGATGGATGTCCCAGCGAACGCGTGCATTGGCTGGCAGTGTGCGGCATACGCCTTCCGGCATGATCTCGCCCCACTTGCCCATCGCGTACTCGGTCAGCTGACCGAAATCTTCGTACTCACCATCAGCATTCGGAACTTCGATGTCAGAGTTTGCGTGGTGAACAACTGCTTTGGCATTGCCAGCCGGCTTCACTTGAATGGCCTTGATGCAGCGATCTGTGTCCATGCCAGTGTAGACATAGGGACGGTGCCACATGTCATTGCCCAGCGCAGGCACGTCGATTGGAGCAGAGTCCAGAATCAGGTTCGGCTCGCCGAATTCAGCAGCGAAAGTCCACTGGTCAGGATCAGGCAGGTCAGCTACTGGATGGCTGCGATCGCCCCAGTCACCTTCCGGTGCGCCTTGAGCGACCCAGGTAGTGACAGCTGCGATTTCTTCGTCAGACAGACGCCAGTCACCTTGCAGATCCTGGATGCCGATGTGATCGTCATAAGCGTAAGGTGGCATTTCCTTGTTGGCGACGCGCATACCGATCAGCGGTGCCCAGGGACGTACCTGTTCGAAATTGGTCAGCTGCATGGGGCCGACACCGCCTTCGCGGTGGCAGACAACGCAGTTGTCCGTAATGATCTGTGCAACGTGGTCAGCATAAGTCACGGCGCCCGAGTCGATTGACAAGGATGACTGTGCCTGCGCTTGACCGGTGAATCCCAACACTGCAAGGACTGCAAAGCCAAGTGCGGCTTTCCCTGAGCGTTGCTTGTTCCAACACTGCTTGATTTTCATGATCCTCTCCTCGTAAATGGGTGAGCAGTCGCCGCAATCTAGAACTCTTGCAGTCGCTTGTCCACACTTTGATCGTACTATCTGCAACTATTTGTGACGCACAAATAAAAGCCTGATTTCTCAGGCTTTTATTTGTTTTTCTTGCTCTTTATAACGACTGGGAAAATAGTCGATTACGGTGTCACGGTAACGCGCTGGTACAGGTTTGTCCAGCAGCACTGGTCAGCCTCTGTACTGTCATCCGCAGCCCAGTTGTCAACCAGAGTACGAATCATATATTCGCCAGGCTGAGAAAAGGTCGCGATGACGTTTGCGCTGCCGGTGCCACTGGCGATTTGTGTCTCGTCCGGGCCTGCCTGTGTAGCACCACGTGCTATTTGCAGCTCTGACAATGCGGGCGGTGGTTCAGACGAAGGGTGACGTTCAAAAGTCACCTGGCCTTCACCCTGGTGCTTGTACCATGACACTCGCACCGGCACGCCATCCGCGTTGCGTGTGTCGGTCATGTCTCGGACAGAGATATCCTCAACTTGCGCAGACAGAGTCACTGGGGCGCCAGCCTTCACTGTCAGGGTTTCTTCAGCAACGAGACCGTCAGGATCCTGTGCTTGCGGGCCGCCTTCGACAAAGGATGCCACGGGCGCAACAGAACCGGCAGGGCGTGGTGTCCTGTCGAGGGTATATCCAAGACGGCCGCGACGACCTGGCACTTTGAGCTCTTCATGCTGGCCAGTCTTGATGTACCACCAGACTTCGCCATCGCGCATGGACTCGGGCACTGTCACAGTGAAAACGCCCGTGTGGCGGGTAGTTTCGAAACGTGATGGCTGCAGACCACCAAATTCCGCCGGCTCGATGCGATTGTTCGGGCCGAGCGGAATCTCGATTGCTTCCGCTGTGTTGCGGTTCAAGTATCCGAAGGAGTAAGTGATGGAACCATCTTCGTTCTCGTAAGCCCCTTCAAAAATCGGAATTACCGGAAGGCCGACTGGAGCACGCAGTCCCAGGGGACGCGAGATCGTCGGCAGTTGCTGCGCTTGCACAGGTACGATACTGGCTGCGACGAGGATTGCCCCCACCACGAGACCAAATACAGTCCTAAGGTTCTTTTTCATTAAAGTTTACTCCCATTACCAGTGACATTATTTTTAAGGCTAAATTCAGGCGCCCAATTGAATCAGGACTTCAGCCTTCCCGCAAGGTCCTTCATTTTACTGCCATGGCCTGTCGTCCTGCCTCCGCAGGAGGTGCCGATCGGGCCAAATCTGCCGGCTCGTCAACCGCGTCCACTCCGTGACGCTGGTGCATGTCTGGCTTTCAAATCAGTCCGAGAATCCCTGTCGCACTGAATACTGCTCCGTCGTCGCCTCTTCGGGCGGTTCTACGGCATTGCTGTAATGCTGTTTCGCCATTCTGCCAGCAGAACGAGAGGCCGTGAATGTAGCAACTGCGGACTCTGCAATTCAAACTCCACACACAAATTTAAACGCTGTTTCCATGACCTGAATCAATACTTCGCTGTTTTGGTGCCCTCAAGGATCGCAGCGGCCCCCATCCCGCCTGCAGTGCAAACGGAAATCAGCCCCCGGGCCCCCGGGTCCGCCTCCAGCAGTTTGCTCAACGTGGCGATCAGGCGAGCGCCGGTAGCTGCGAAAGGGTGACCCACGGCGAGCGAGCTGCCTCGCACGTTCAGTTTGCTGCGATCGATGCTGCCCAGAGGCGCCGTTCTGCCCAGCACCTCTGCGCAGTAGTCAGGGCTCTCCCACGCCTTGAGAGTGCAAAGTACCTGTGCTGCAAACGCCTCGTGAATCTCGTAGTAGTCAAAATCCTGAAGCTGAAGACCGGAGGCGTCCAGAAGTTCGCTCACAGCCAAAGTGGGCGCCATCAAGAGACCTTCGCCAGAAACAAAGTTCACTGCAGAGGTTCGCGCATGCGTCAGCCAGGCCTGCACTTTCAGACCATGTTTCGCTGCATATTCTTCACTGGTGAGGAAGACTGCAGACGCCCCGTCCGTCAGGGGTGTGCTGTTTCCTGCAGTCAATGTGCCTGCGGCGCTGCGGTCGAAGGCTGGTTTCAGGGCTGCGAGCTTGTCCAGGGAGCTGTCTGCGCGCACATTGTTGTCGCGGGCGACCCCTTGATAGGGGACCACCAGTTGATCAAAGAATCCATCAGCATACGCCGCAGCCGCCTTTTGATGACTTTCCAGTGCCAGCTGATCCTGTTCTGCACGGGAAATTCCCCAGCGCCTGGCCATGAGTTCGCAGTGCTGGCCCATCGACAGGCGCGTCCGTGGCTCTGCATTGCCAGGAGCCTGCGGGCTTAGTTCACCGAAACTGAATCCTTTGAAGGCGCGCAGCCGTCCCATGAGATCCCGCGCCTGGCTCAGCTTCACCATGCGTCGGGCGAAACGCTTCTGGAATACCAGCGGAACATCGCTGGTGGTATCCGAGCCAGCCGCAATGGCGCTGTCAATCTGCCCGCTGGCAATGCGGCCGGCGAGCAACATGGCGGCTTGCAAAGAGGTGCCGCAGGCCATCTGCAAGGTAGTGCCCGGAGTTCTCGGAGAGAGTGTTGTGCTGAGAATCGCTTCGCGTGTCAAATTCCAGTCCCGGGAATGGGTGGTGACAGCGCCGGCAATGACGTCGTCAATCTTGCGTCCCGCCAGATTGTGCTGGTCCACGAGGGCCTGCAGGGTGTCGGCCAGCATGTCCAGATTGCTCAAATCGGAATAGGCGCTGTTGGAGCGGCAGAACGGGATTCTGGTTCCACCTATGATGGCAACGCGGCGCAAAGAACTCATGTCAGACTGCTCCTTCGGAGTTCTGAAGATAATGCAGTGGACCTCCGCGAAAAGGTGCAAAGCCCGTCCCGAAAATCATGCCGGCATCCAGCAGGTCGGCGTCGGCGACAATCCCATCCCGCAGCGCGGCCTGGCATTCTGCCGTGTACACCTTGATGAGGCGTGCACTGAGTGCGGCCAGATCCTGTCCGGTGGATTTGTCGTTCTGCTTCTGGGCTTTGTCATTGGACCAGGTGTAGAAACCCTTGCCGGATTTGCGGCCGAGATGCCCGGCATTCACCAGTGTGCGCAGGGTGTCAGCGGCGCTCTGTGTTGCTGACTTTGCATCGGCCCCGGCATTCAGGGTGCCCGTCACCATCAGGCAGACGTCCAGCCCCACCGTGTCTGCCAGCTCCACCGGGCCCATGGGCATGCCAAACGCCTCTGCCGCTTCATCAATGGCCTCCAGGGGGATTCCTTCTGCGTGCATGATCATGGCTTCCAGCATGTAGGGTGCCAGCACACGATTGACCAGAAACCCAGGACTGCTGCGGACCGGCAAGGGGTAGCGATTGATCTGTCCGCAGAAAGCTGCACCCCGGCGAAGAGACTCTTCATTGCTCTGCGCGCCGCGCACCACCTCTACCAGCGGCATCTTTGCCACGGGGTTGAAGAAGTGCAGGCCGATCAAGCGAGAGGGATCCTGCAGCGCAGTGGCAATTGCTTCCAGCGGAATAGACGATGTGTTGGTGGCCAGAATGGCGCCGGGACGCAGGCGCGTTTCGACCTGTGCAAGCAGCGCCTGTTTGGCATCAAGGCGCTCGACAATCACTTCTATGACCACGTCGGCCTTGCTGACCCCTGCGCCTTCTACATCGGGTTGCAGCCGCGCCAGTGCAGACTTCACGGCCGCAGGCTCCAGACGCTTCTTGCGAAAGAGTGTTTCTGCGCGCTTGATTGCCGGTTCGATGAATTTCATTTCGCGGTCCTGGAGCGTCACTTCAAGACCCTGCAGCACGCACCAGGCAGCAATGTCGCCACCCATGACGCCGGCACCGATGACATGCACGCGGCGGGCGCGAAATTCACTCTGACGGCCTTCGCGTTTGAGCCGGTCCATCAGACCGAATACACGCCGCAATCCACCTGCCTGCGGAGTGACCATAAGGCGTCCCACTTCTTCAGCTTCCGCCTGCATCATCGCGGCGCGGTCGCCGCCGAAACGCTCCCAGGTGTCAATCAGGCGATAGGGGGCGGGGTAATGCGCTTCGCGGGCTCGCGCGGCAGTCTGCTTGCGCATCTGCTTCGCCAGCAGGCGACGCACAGGAGTGAGATTGGTGGCACGGGCCAGCAGGCTTGGTGCGCTGCTCCTGCGGCGACCAAGGATGGCACGGCGCGCAGCCCAATAGAGTTCTTCATGACGCCCGATCACTTCGTCCACCAGACCCATTGCACGCGCCTGGCGGGCATTGAGCTGGCGCGCAGACAACATGAGCTCCATGGCTTTCATTCCACCAATGCGGCTGACCGAACGGGCTGAGCCGCCGAAGCCGGGGAAAATGCCCAGCTGCACTTCGGGAAAACCGATTCTGGTAGCGGGAACGTCGCGAGCGATCCTGTAGCCGCAACTCAGCGCCAATTCGAGACCGCCGCCAAGACAGTACCCTTCAAATGCGGCGACGGTCGGGCAGCGCAGCGCTTCCAGTCGCGAAAACATCGCGTGTACTTCGCGTATGGAGGCAGTGACCTGTGCTGCGTCACTGAATCCGCTGAACTCACGTATGTCTGCCCCCAGCACGAAGCCGGTAGTTTTTCCGGACAGGATGGCCAGCCCGGCAGGCAGCTGGCCTTCGGCATAAGCTATGATGGCGTCCAGTTCACGCAACACCGCTGCGGACAACGCGTTCACGGTCTCGTCCTGACGGTCCAGGAAAAGCCAGAGAATATCGTCGGCATCGCGCTCAAGGCGCCAGTGCATGCAGTGAGGAAACTGATCCTTCATGTCCTGATTGATCTCATCGCACACGACAGTCCGGGCATTCCGCGCAGGCTCTCGATCAGGGTGGTCTGGATGGATGTGGGCGAGGATTCAAGCACCTTTCCCAAAGCATGACAATCGCGAAAATGCTGGAAAGTGTTACATCTAGTAACGCGCAAGAAGCAGCTCACGCTGGCGCCGATTTCAGCTGCGCGCGATTCGATATTGTGAAGGCCAGTGCAGAGGGAATGATGAGCGCGTGGATCCGGGCCGATCAACAATCAGGGCGTTGCGCTGGCACTTTCGCCAGACACGATCGAGGGCTATGTGAAAAGCATCTACAGCAAGCTGCAAGTCTCCAATCGATCCGAAGTGACCCTGGAAGCGATCCGGCTGGGCATCATCGAAGCACACTGACAGGGCTGGCAGTGCCGGTTGCGTTTGTTATGATGCTGCCATCCTCTCCTTTTCGGTTGGTCGTCTGCATGCGCACGTTGCCTGTCCTGTTGCTTTGCCTTGCCCTGAGTGCCTGCGCCCTGCGTCCAAGCGGCGGCCCATGGCCCGCAGACCTCCCACCACAGCGACACTTCCTTGGCCTCTACGCTGCCGATTTACCCAATCAGGCTTTCCAGACACAGGAACAATACCTGCAATGGGTCGTGCGCTTCTACGAAGGATCGGAATTCATGGCCCTGGGCTGGAATGCCATTGCGGAGTCTGTGCTCGTGGATCTGGAGCCTGAAGAACGTGCCTCACTTGCCAGCCAACTGGCGGCACTTGGCGCTGCGATATCCGGGGAATGGGCCAAGGACAACCGCGTCCGTCAGATTGACACGGCCATGCTGAGTCTCTGGGGTGGCGTGATGCAGGCCGATTTTGCACCCGACTATCGGATGGCAGCGGTAGCGATGATCCGGGCTGACGTCAGCAGCCTGCTCGGCAATTCCCTGGCACCCCAGCGCGTGGATGAACAGCGCTATGCACAGGCGCTCGGAGTGTCACTGGAGCCATGAGCCCGTTCCGGGCAGGCCTTCCAGCGCAAAACGCCGCAGCATGACGACGGCCTCCCGGTCATTCTGCAGATACGCTGCCTTGAGATAACTGTCCACGTCCAGCCCTCCCTGCACATTCCCCGAGTCGCGGCAGTAGTAGAAACGCACCAGCATGTGCCCGGCGCCAGGCTCCTCGATTCGCGTCACGCTGCGAGCGAACATCTGCCCTTCCAGCCCTTCTGAGCGTGTCTGAATCTCGCGCTCGTGATCCAGTGTCACCACATCCCGAAGGCGCGCTGTGCCAAAGCGCAGGTGGCGTATGAAGCCTGTTGCAGAGAGGTTCTCCAGTTCGGTGCTCAGGGTCGGGTTGAAGTGCCCTGGATATTTGGTTCGAAAGAGCAGGCCTTCCCACAGGTGCGCCCGGGACATGGTGGGCAGCTGTGGCTCCCGGGGATCGTTGATGTGAATGATGTGTTCAAACTCAAGCAGGGACATGTCGTTCTCAACCGTCAGTGAATACGGGCATCGCGCCCTTCTCCCATAGTATGACTGTGGCTCCCGGCAGAGCAACCGTGAGTACCAGTCCGACAGCGAGAGAGAAATGGCCATAGCGCTCCACTTCTGCTCGCAGCGGCGTTTGTAGCACTTATGTGACGAAACTGTGATTTTTGGTGTTCCAAATGATAATAAATTGCAATAACAGGCCTTTTTTTATAGGGTACCGTCTTACTTTTTTCTGCAAGGACTGATCAAAGAATGAAATTCTCTTTCCACAAATCGCTGCTGGCCGCATCCATCGTGGTCGCTACGGCAGGCGTTTCGATCTCCACGCTGGCGCAAGACACTCCTGATGACACCACGGTACGTTACCCTTCTGCCTACTTCGCCGAATGGGCGCCTTCGACAGCGCAGGACATGTTGAATCGCATTCCGGGGGTCAGTTCTGGCGGTGGTGGCGGAGGGCCGGGTGGTCCAGGCGGTCCTGGCGGTCCTGGCGGTCCAGGCGGTGGCTTCGGCGGTGGCGGCGGTGGACGTGGACTGGGTGCAGGTGGCGGCGATCAGATTCTCATCGACGGCAAGCGCATGGCGGGCAAGGGCAATCAGTCCAGCGACACCTTGTCGCGCATCAGTGCCTCGCAGGTGGACTACATCGAGATCATTCGCGGCACTTCTGGCGCGCTGGACGTGCGTGGCAGCAGCCAGGTGATCAACGTTGTCCTGCTGGAAGCGCTCGACACCACCTCCATTTCCTATCAAGGGGAGCTGGCCCGCTTTGCAGATCACGAAGTCAAACCCAATGGCACGGTGGCTTACAGTGGCCAGTCTGGCGCTCTGAACTATCTGGTCAGCCTGGACGCCCAGTCGCGCTACAACCCCTATATCAGCTGGGAAACCAGCCGTCTGGGCGATTGGTCCTTCAACGACGAGATTCGCGAAGAGCGCACCGGTGACCAGACCAACTACACGCTGTCCACCAACCTCGGCTACGACATCAGCGCGGCGAGCAGTTTGCGCCTGAATGCGCTTTACCAGCTGGGGGATGAGCCGACGGATGTGACGCGCTGGACGACCAATCTGCGCGTCAACCCCAACACCACCACGGTTGAGCGTGAAGACATTCCCGGGGAGGAAGACAGATGGGAAGTTGGCGGCGACTACGAACTCAACTTCAGCAACGGCCACCGTTTCAAGGTGCTGTTCATTGCCAACCAGGCCGATGAGTGGAGCATCCGCGAGCGCTATGACGTCTTTGCAAACGGCACCGAGCGCAAGGATCTGTTTCTGGACACAGCTACCGTGACAGAAGAGCGCATCATCCGCGGCTCTTACACCATGGGCCTGCTCGACGGTCAGGATATCGAGTTCGGCGCAGAGCGCGCGCAGACCACTCTCGACTCCAGCCTGCGTCTGGGGCTCCCTTCCACGACAGGCACGCCTTCGGCAGCGTTCGGCGGACTGGTGCCGCAGCGGGTTTCCAATGCCAATTCCATGGTGGAAGAAATCCGTGTGGAGCCTTTCCTGGTTCACAACTGGCAGCTGAGTCCGCGCATGTCTCTGGAATCTTCCATCATTTATGAAATGTCGGAAATCTCCCAGTCAGGGGATGTCACCAACAAGCGCGACTTCCAGTTCCTGAAGCCCAAAGTGGACTGGCGCTTTGACGTCACGCCAACCTTCCAGGTCAACTGGAACATCGACAAGACCGTTCGCCAGCTGAGCTTCAACGACTTCGTGGCTGCGTCAGACAATCAGGACAATGACCAGAATACGCAGGCAGGCAACGCCAACCTGAAGCAGGAACAGGTCATCAAGACCCAGCTTGGCTTCGAGTACCGCCTGCCCAACGACATCGGTGTGGTGGATGGTGACATGTTCTATGCCAGGCACATCGACGTGATCGATCGCGTTGACGTATCGTCTTCCCGCACGTCCCTGGAATCGGCCAACGGCAACATCGGCGATGGCGAGAACTACGGCATGAACATGAGCGCCAGCATCCGCATGCGCATGATCAACATGCCCAATCTGTTGCTGACCACGCAGTTCAATGTGCAGGACTCCAAAGTGACAGACCCGTTCCTGGGTTTCGACCGGCGCTTTGCCCTCAATGACCGCGGGCGTCTGACACTGGGATTCCGTCACGACATTCCCAGCCTGCGCATGAACTATGGCCTGGTCTGGAACAATCGCTTCGATGGCGGCCGCAAGCGTTATGACATCGACGATATCGAACAGACTGCAGGAGACCCCAACGTCCAGGCGTTCGTGGAGTGGGTAGCCTTCGGCGACATCACCTTCCGTTTCGATGCCCGCAACATTACCGACAATCTGCAGTGTCGCGAGCGTCATCGCTATCTGGGACCGATCACCAGCGGTATCATTGAAGAGTATGAAGATCAGTGTGGCGGCGCCGGCCGCACACTGGCACTGCGGGTCAACGGCACGTTCTGATCCGCCTGGTGTCGGCACATCCCGTGCTGACACCGGACTCGTGCTGTCGGGAACTGGATGCAAGCGCAATACGAATCCGCCTTGAACTGGCTTGAGCATTATCCTCAGCTTTATACCCTGCTGAGCGTTCTGCTGTTGCTGGTGGCGGCGTGGCTGGCCAACTGGCTGGTCAAGCGCATTCTGGTGCGCGGCATCTACCGCGCCCTGCGTGCCTCCGTGATCGGCGAAGACAAGGCATTGATGGATTCGCGCATCATCGCGCGTCTTGCCAATATCGTTCCCGCGTTCATTGTTTACGTCGGCATCGGGCTTGTGCCCGATCTGCCCGAAGCTGTGGTCAGCACCGTACGGAATGTCTGCAGTGCCATCATCGTGCTGGTGCTGGCGCTGGCCATCGGTGGTTCTCTCAATCTGGTCAATACCCTGTACGCGCGCCGTGAGGATGCCCTCAGGCGCCCTGTGAAGGGCTATGTGCAGGTTGTGCAGATTGTCGTCTATCTGCTGGCAGCCATCCTGATGGTGGCAGCGCTGATCGACCGCTCACCGCTGATTCTGCTGTCCGGCCTCGGCGCCATGGCGGCGGTGCTGATTCTGATTTTTCAGGACACTTTGCTCTCGCTGGTGGCAAGCGTGCAGATTTCCTCGAGCGACATCGTACGGGTGGGCGACTGGGTGGAGATGCCTCAGCTGAATGCGGACGGCGATGTGATCGACATTGCCCTGCATACCGTCAAGATCCAGAACTTCGACAAGACCATCACCACCGTTCCCACCAAGCGTTTCATTTCCGATCCTTTCAAGAACTGGCGCGGCATGCGTGAGTCAGGCGGCAGACGCATCATGCGCCACATGCTGCTCGATCAGCACAGCCTGCACTTTCTCAGCGCTGAAGAAGTTGAGAGTCTGCGGCGCTTTCGCCTGCTGGGGGAGTATCTCGCGCAGAAGGAAGTCGAGATTCGCGAGTGGAACAAAGCGCTGGAAGCACAAGGCAATGACCCGGTGAACTCCAGGCGCATCACCAACATCGGCACGTTTCGCGCCTACGTGGAGCGCTATCTGCGCACTCACAAAGGGGTTCATCAGGACATGCCCCTCGTGGTGCGCCAGCTGACACCCACTTCGGATGGGCTTCCGCTTGAGATTTACTGCTTCACCAACACAGTGGTGTGGGCGGACTATGAGGGCATTCAGGCAGATATCTTTGACCACTTGCTGGCCATTCTTCCGGAGTTCGGACTGCGTGTATTCCAGCACCCCAGTGGCGCGGACATGCGTGAGCGAGGTCAGGGCTGAGGCAGAATCGCGTCCAGCAGTGCCAGCCCGAAGTCATCCAGAAGCGCTTCTGAACAGGTCTGTTCCTCCCCTTTGTAACGCAACAGCGTGCCGAAGGGCGGTATGTGTACGAAAAGCACCCGCAGATTTCCCGATTGCGCTTCCCTGAATTCCTCCAGCGTGTACAGCAACTCCTCGCACAGGTATGCCCCGGCGTCGACCGACAGACGAATGGGGATGCCTTGCGCGGCCAGCGCCTCACACACAGCCTCGCTGGCAAAAGAACTGAGACGCTCCTGCGGCCCTGACAGTGAATTCGGCTGGCCCTCCGGCAGTCGCCCGGCATTGTCCGCGCGTTCGCGACGGGTGTTGCGAGCTCGGGTTTCGATCCGGAAGATACCGGGTTCCCCTTCGCCCATGCTGAGGATCAGATCTGGCACCTGCGTCTGCAGGCTGCTCGCGAGAGCCTCGCGAGGTGCGCCCCAGCAGACCGGAATTTCCAGTGCCTGCAGCGTATGGCCGCGATACTGTCCGCGTCGGCACAGTGCGCGGGCAGCAACCCACGACGCATTCACCGGGCGACCGTCGAAGGGTGTGAAGCCGGTGATCAGAATGTCAGTCATGCAAACTCCTTGAAGGTCTCGGCACGCTTGCAAGCATCTTGGGCCTGAGTATGCTGGGCTGTAAAGTCAGACTTCAGGAGCTGCCCGTGAACCCTACCCACGTATTGCATGCCATGGGCCAGCGCCTGTGGGTCGACAACATCACGCGCACGATGCTCGACAGCGGCACATTGCAGCGCTATATCGACACCCTTCAGGTGACCGGTCTGACTTCCAACCCCACCATTTTCGACATGGCCATTGGCAGCGATACGCAGTATGACGCAGCCATCGCCCACAAGGCGCGGCAGGGACTGAGCGGTGAAGCCCTGTTCGTTGAACTGGCGCTGGAAGATCTGTGCCGCGCCGCTGATCTTTTCCTGCCAATGCATCGGGCGTCGGGTGGCCACGATGGCTGGGTGTCCATGGAAATTTCGCCGCTGCTGGCGCAGGACACCGCCGGTAGTCTGCAGGCCGCCAGACAGATCTTCGCTCTTGCCGGTCGTCCCAATCTGTTCGTGAAGATTCCAGGCACGCCCGAGAGCCTGCCCGCCATCGAAGCAGCCATCTTCGCCGGCATTCCCGTCAACGTCACCCTGCTGTTCTCCTGCGCCCAGTACCTGGCAGCGGCAGAGGCTTCTATCCGCGGCATCGAGCGACGTCTGGCCGCCGGGCTGTCGCCAGCGGTGATGAGTGTCGCCTCGGTGTTTGTCTCGCGCTGGGATGTGGCGGTAAAGGACAAAGTGCCAGGTGAGCTTCACAACCGGCTGGGGATAGCTGTGTGTGAGCAGACCTTTCAGGCTTCACGTGACCTGCTGGCGTCGGAACGCTGGCAGCGGCTGGCAAGTGCAGGTGCTCTGCAACAGCGCGTGTTGTGGGCAAGCACAGGCAGCAAGGATCCTCAGGCCAGCGATACGCTGTACGTCGAGGCGCTGGCCGCCCCTGATACCATCAACACGCTGCCAGAGAAAACGCTGCTGGCCTTCGCTGATCATGGCAGGCCGGGCCATGTGATGCCCTTGCACGGGGCGCAGACCCAGGCGCTGCTGGAGCGTTTCACGCATGCAGGCATCGACATCGATGCGTTGGCCGCGCAGCTTCAGCGGGAAGGTGCAGAAGCCTTCGTGAAATCCTGGCGCGCATTGCTGCTGCGCATCGCCGACAAGTGTCAGGCGCTGGCGCCCTGATCGACAATCACGTCGCGCATCTTGCCTTCCACGTACAACCACTTGCCTTTCACCCGCAGAAAGGCCGAGTGTTCGTGGTGAATGTGTGACTTGCCGTCCTCATCCACATAGGTGGCCTTGAAGTCGACCCGCCCGCGGTCGCCTTTCTGATCCTCATCAAGAATCTCCAGGCCCCTCCAGTCCAGATTCACTTCATCCAGTATCTCTGCACTCAGCGGGCCGATGGTGTTGGGGTGCCATGTCTTGAGCAGATATTTCCCATGACCGCCCAGAGCATAGGCTGTGTAGCGCGAACGCATGAGTTGTTTGGGCGTACGCGCCTGTTCCTTGCCCGAGAGGATGGGGCCACAGCAGCGAGTGAAGGGCTTGCCACTGTCACAGCGGCATGGTGCGATGGTCATGAATGACTTACCTGTTCAGGGAAGAGGGACGGTGGACGCACGCTGAGTTTCGATTTCATACAAGCCGCGCAGATAGACGCGCCACTGGGAATAGAGGTCTTCAACAGGGCCGGTCAGGCCGCTGACGTTGCGGCTTAGTTCCAGAACGGCCGGTGCAGTTTCGCTGACAAATCCGGAAGCGAGCGCGACGAACTCCTGCTCGAAGATCTTGCTCCACTTGTAGCGGTTGTAATTTTGACTGAGCGATTCAAAACTGCCGGTGCCCAGTACGGCCTCGCCATTGCGTGCTCGCTCGGCATTGTCGCGTTGATCAATCACCTGCTCGAAAGAGTACTGACGCCAGACGTCGTAGCGCGGCTTCACATCCTGATAAAGGGCTTCGTAGTACTCGTCAATGGTATCAATGAATACATTGTGTCGTGCCTGGATGTCTGCGACATGTCCCAGCAGAGGGTCATTGTTGGCTGGCAGGCGCGTGAGCGTGAGCTGGCCGGTGGCGTCTGCCTCCAGATAGGACGCGAATGCTTCGGGCGACAGGTCCGCGGCATAGCGCAGTTGTGTCACCTCCTGAATGCGTGCCAGCTCTGCAGTGCCCAGACCGTTGCGCACTGCCAGCAGGTCATTGGCGATTGCGGCATGCAGGTCCTGAAAGGGGTCCGGCCCGTCGGTGATGCCACCGTCGCGCAAGGAAGGGATGCTGTCCGGGTAGTCAGCCGTGCGCGCGATGTCGGCGTAAGGTTTGTCAAGCCAGACACGGCCGGTACTGTCGACGGCGCGCACCTGCACCAGAAGATCGGCGCCTGTGGATTCCAGAATCGTGCCTGTGATGATCAGATCGAGCGAGGGGTCGGTAGCGGGCAGCACCCGAACCACGCCCCAGTGATTGGACGTCAGCAGGGTGTGCCGCAGTGCCACCGGGAGATAGTGTGTTTCGGTATTGCGGATCTCGGCGAAAATGGCAGCGCCTGGCAACGTGATTTCCTCAGGATCTGCCTCAGTGGCAAACACCTGCACGCCGATGTCCAGCATCTGCAGTTCCGTCGGCATGCCTTGTTGCACATTGAGGGTGACACTGCCTACGGGTTGCGGGCCAGCCGGTGGCGGTGGCGTGGCACTGCCACAGGCTGCCAGCAGACTAGCGAACAGGCCTGTCATCAGCAATTTCAACGCCGCGCTGCTCAAGGTGCCGCCTCCCGGGCCGGTGCTGCCGGCGTGGTGCCATCCAGGGAGTCGTCAAGGGCGCTGCAAACCAGGCCACGACTGAGCGTCTGCACGCAGTTGATGCCGTCTCCTGGTGCCTCGTACCGCGTGTAGAAAGACATCAGATTGAACGGCGCCGAGCCGCGACTGGAGACGCTGGTCAGCATACTCAGCTCCTCGCCGCTGGGGTCGACACTGAAACGATGTTCAATGAGCACTCCTTCTGCCAGCATGATCTGGAATACCAGCTGCAGACGGTCCCAGCCGCACAATTCCGAGCCGTGGGCGCTTGAAAAGGTATTCTCGATGTCGGTGAGAGTGCTGCAAACCAGCGCAGCATCGCCCTGGCGTTCTATGCGCACTTCGTCACCGGCCTGGGTAATGCGCATGGTGGTTTGTCGGGTGATCAGCTCCGCCAGGCGTGCATGGGCGACCAGATTGCCGACCCCGCGCCGCGATCCACTCATGCCCACAGCGCCAGAGTCCCCGCGCCCTTGCTGGCGCTGCATCTCGCGATTGAGCTGGTCGATGATGCGCTGCACTTCTTCTTCCCATTTGTCACTGCGGGCAAAATCCTTCTGCCAGCTGCCCGCAAACAGTGGGCGCAGGGGAAGATCGCTGCCACTGGCGGCCGGGTCGCGCAGTACAGGCTCGTTGGCAGCGTGCAGGGCCGCCGGCACGCCGTTCAGCAACAGCAGTGCCAGCAGCGGAAAGCCGCCGCGCAGAGCGCGCAAGAGAGGGGCAAGCGAGGGGATCATCAGAGGCCTGGGTGTCCGTGGTCGGGTGGATGTGATCCGATTCTATTGAATAAGTCAGACGCATCATAGCCGGCAGCATGCCCGCTTGCTGTCCCGGTGCCTGGTGCCCGAACCATGGAACGCAGCCGGCATGGTCGCCGGCTGCGGACCGCTGGATGCAGGCGTTTACTTGCTCAGTGCGGCGCGGACGGCTGGTTCGAGGCTGGTCAGTCCCCACGCTTTGCCGGTGCTGATCGCCGACTCGAGTGGCTCACCGCCGGATTCGGCTGCGTTCAATGCACGCAGGGCGCCGACACGATTGCTGCTGGCGCAATGCACCAGTGTCGGTTGACCTTCCAGGCTGGTGAGCAGGTCCTGCAGCTTGCGGGCGTTCTCGCTGGTCACGCCATCGGCGCCAGCCACGGGAATATTGTGAAACTCCATGCCCAGTGAGCGGGCGAGCTCTGCCTCATCCCAATCTGTTTCGCTGGCGGGACGCAGGCTGATGATGTGCTTGACGCCGGATTTGGCGAGCACCTGCATCTGTTCCTGCGAAGGCTGACCGCTGGCGAACACGTTTTCCTGCGGAGTGCTGAGATTGAGAATTTGCGCACTCTGAATGGCAGCGGTGTCGACCTGGGCTTGAGCCAGTCCTGACAGCAGGGCGATCAGGGTGATGAAGCTCAGGCGGAACAATGCTGAGAGGGGACTGCTGCGGCTGCCTGCATTTTTCATGGCGGTATCCTTTTCTGGTTGAAAAGTAGTGGAGGGTCAGGACGCGAAGAGTAAAAGCGAATCGGCGCGAAGTCCATTCCGGAAGCGACAGAAATGGCGGAGTCTGGCTAGAGGCTTGGGTTTCTTTGTATGGTGCCAGGAGAGGACTCCCTTAAAATCAATATAATATTGAAAAATATAAGATAATAATTATATAAAAATCATAGATGTTGCTTTTGTTGTAGCTAAGAG
>Ga0255097_1000029_pt1 | contig 126735 bp, 122 predicted proteins | sample Colum_Atlam_RepB_2_FD_188436 | JGI IMG/M metagenome (GOLD analysis project Ga0255097, IMG submission 188436) | Freshwater microbial communities from Columbia River, Oregon, United States - Colum_Atlam_RepB_8d | ecosystem: Environmental > Aquatic > Freshwater > River | place: USA: Oregon...
CGCAGTTGCAGCCCTTGCGGCGCCGGGTGGGGATGATCTTTCAGCATTTCAACCTTTTGTCGTCGCGCACTGTGGCGGAAAACGTCGGCCTGCCGTTGAAGATTGCCGGGGTGCCACTGGCCCGGCGGCGGGACCGGGTGGCGGAGTTGTTGGAGCTTGTCGGCCTTTCGGACAAGGCCGCCGCCTATCCGCAGCGGCTGTCGGGCGGGCAAAAGCAGCGCGTCGGTATCGCGCGGGCTTTGGCGACCGATCCTGTTCTTCTGTTGTCGGATGAGGCGACCTCGGCCTTGGACCCTGAAACCACGGCGTCCATTCTGGACCTGTTGCAGCGGCTGAACCGCCAGCTTGGCCTGACCATTCTGATGATCACGCATGAGATGGAGGTGGTCCGCCGCATCGCCCACCGGGTTGCCGTGCTGGATGCGGGGCGGATTGTCGAACAGGGCGACGTGGCGCGGGTGCTGCTTGCCCCGCGCCACGCCGTGACCGAAAGCCTGATCCGCGGGCTGGTGCCGGAACTGCCTGCCGATCTTCGGGCGGCACTGGTGCAGCCGGGGCAGGGAACCGAGCCGATCTTGCAGCTTGATCTGGTGGGCGATCTGGCCCGCGCGCCGGTGCTGGCCTGGGTGCAGGCCGCCACCGGACAGGCCCCACGCCTGCTGCATGGCGGTTTGTCGGATGTGCAGGGCCAGCCCTTCGGGCGGCTGTTTCTGGCGCTGGGGCCAGTGGATCAAACCCGCGTGCAGGCCGTTTTGGCGCGGCTGCGGGCGGAAACTTTGGATGCAAAGGTGGTGGGTCATGTCCGCACAACTCATTGAACTGATTGGCAAGGGGCTTTGGGAAACCGTGCTGATGACCGGCGTTTCCGGGGCCTTGTCCTTTGCCTTCGGTCTGCCTTTGGGGCTGGTGCTGGTGACCACCGACCGGGGCGGAATTTACGAAAACCTCGCGCTGAACCGCATCCTTGGTGCTGTAGTGAACGGCCTGCGCTCTTTGCCCTTTGTCATCCTGTTGGTCGCGGTGATCCCGTTAACGCGGCTATTGGTGGGCAGCGCCATTGGCATGGCGGCGGCGATTGTGCCTTTGACCATCGCTGCCACCCCCTATTTCGCCCGCATCGCCGAAGTGTCCCTGCGCGAAGTGGACGCGGCGCTGATCGACGCCGCCCGCGCCATGGGGGCGTCACGCCTGCAAATCATCCGCGAAGTGCTGATTCCGGAAAGCCTGCCGGGGCTGGTCTCGGGCTTTACCGTCACCATCGTGACGCTGATCGGCGCCTCGGCCATGGCCGGGGCGGTGGGATCTGGCGGGCTTGGCGATATTGCCATCCGCTACGGCTATCAACGGTTCGAGACCGCCACCATGCTGGCCGTGGTCGCGGTGCTGATCGCGCTTGTCTGCAGCATCCAGTGGATTGGTGACCGTCTGGTGACAAGGTTGGCGCATCGCGGGTGAAACAAGATGGAACCCGCGGATCGGATGGACCAAATGTGACATGCGTACCAAACGGCATGCCTTCACGAATGTTGATGATCGACTGCCACGACGCGGCAGACTGGTTTGGAGGAAAGGGCAATACCCCATGCCCTCTGGCTGAAGATCAGGTGTAGCCCCGCTAAACACGACGCCCCCGATACCCCCCTCGAAACCCATTCGTGGTCAGTTTGGGTGTCTTAATGCCTTCCGTTTGGTCGCGCCTCTCGCCGTAATCATCCTGTTCTGGCGATGATCCAAGAACGGGCATCGCGCGATAGGGCTGCTTAACGCTCCAGATGTTTGTCGTCGGCCAGCAGGCTCATCAGGTGCTGGCCATAGGTCGATTTCGCCGCGACGGTTGCGCATTTTTCGAACTCGTCGCGGGTGATCCAGCCTGCATGGAAGGCGATTTCTTCGGGGCAACCGACTTGCAGACCCTGCCGTGATTGCAGCGTGCGGACGAAGTTTCCGGCGTCCAGCAGGCTGCCGTGGGTGCCGGTGTCAAGCCAGGCATAGCCGCGCCCCATCTGGCGGACCGTCAGCGTGCCTTCATCCAGGTAAGATTGCAGAAGATCGACGATCTCGACCTCGCCGCGGGGCGATGGTTTGATGGTTTTGGCGCGGGCGGGGGCTGTGCCATCGACAAAGTACAGCCCGGTCACTGCATAGTTGGACGGTGGGTTTACCGGCTTTTCCACGATCTTGGTGACTTTGTTTTCGGCGTCAAACCCCACCACGCCATAGCGTTCCGGCTCGCTGACGCGATAGGCAAAGACGGTGCCGCCGGTGTCTTGTTGATCCGCCATCTGCAGGATTTCGGGCAAGCCATGGCCGAAGAAGATGTTGTCGCCCAAGACAAGCACCGATGGCGCGCCGTCCAGAAAATCCTCGGCGAGGATAAAAGCCTGTGCCAGCCCATCGGGCGAGGGTTGGGCGATGAAAGTGAAGGACATTCCCCATTGCGACCCATCGCCAAGCGCGCGGCGGAACTGGTCCTGATCATGGGGTGTGGTGATGATCGCGACCTCGCGGATGCCGGCCAGCATCAGCACCGACAGCGGATAATAGATCATCGGTTTGTCATAGACCGGCAGAAGCTGTTTCGAGACGCCAAAGGTGATGGGATAAAGCCGGGTACCAGAGCCGCCGGCCAAAATGATGCCCTTGCGTGTCATATCGAAAGCTCCTTGAGAATGCGGTCAAGTCCCTGCTGCCAGTCGGGTCGGCTGACCCCAAAGGCGGCGTGCAGGCTACTGCAATCCATACGGCTGTTCAGCGGTCTGCGGGCGGGGGTGGGATAGGCACTGGTCGGAATATCAAGGATCTGGCAGGGCAGGGCGGCCCGCGCCATGATCTCCCGGGCGAAATCGGCCCAAGAGGTATCGGGCGCACCGCTGAGGTGGTGGGTGCCGCCGACATGGCCTTGCCGCATGGCTTGGGCTGCCGCGATCAGGGTCTGGGCGATATCCGCCGCCGGGGTTGGCCCGCCGATCTGGTCCGCGACCACGGACAGCGTTTCGCGGGTCGCCCCCAGCCGCAGCATCGTCTTGACGAAATTCGTCCCATGCGCCGAAACGACCCAACTGGTGCGCAGGATCAGATGCGCCCCACCCGCGGCGCGAACTCCCGCCTCGCCCTTGGCCTTGGAGCGGCCATAGGCCCCAATCGGGGCGGTGGGGTCAGTGGGGGTAAAGGGCCGGGTGCCGCTGCCGTCAAAGACATAATCGGTCGAGATGTGCAAAAACGGGATACCCAAATCGGCGCAGGCTTGGGCCATGGCCGCAGGCGCATCGGCATTCACCACGGTCGCCGCCGCCTCTTCGGTTTCCGCGCGATCGACGGCCGTCCACGCGGCCGCATTGATGACATGGCTGGGCCGCTGCGCCCGGATCGCAGCGGCGCAGGCGGCCGGGTCCACAAGATCAGCCGCAGCGCGGGGCAGAAACACAGCATCGGGCAGCCGCCGCTGCAACTCCAACGCCACCTGACCCGTGGAGCCAAAGACCAGCGCCGTCATGCCTTGGTTCCCAACCGGGTGCCGACGCCTGCGCGCGACAACAGCGGTTTCCACCACGCCTCATTGTCGAGATACCATTGCACCGTGCGCTCCAGACCTTGCTCTACCGTGACCGACGGGCGCCAACCGAGTTCGGTGCGGATGCGGGTCGGGTCGATGGCATAACGGGCATCATGGCCCGGTCGGTCTGTCACGAAGGTGATCTGGTCGGCATAGGGCGTTGTCTTGGGGCGGAGCCGGTCCAGCACCGCGCAGATTGTGCGCACCAGATCAATGTTGCTGCGCTCATTCTCGCCGCCGATGTTATAGCTGCGCCCCAGAACGCCCTTTTGCAGGACCAAGAGCAGCGCGTCGGCATGATCTTCGACATAAAGCCAATCGCGCACATTGTCGCCCGCGCCGTAAACCGGGATTGGCCGCCCGGCCAGCGCGTTCAGAATGACCACCGGCACCAGCTTTTCCGGAAAGTGGAACGGGCCGTAATTGTTGGAGCAATTGGTCATCACGACCGGCAGGCCATAGGTTTCGGCCCAAGCCCGCACCAGATGGTCGGACGAGGCTTTGCTGGCGGAATAGGGACTGCGCGGATCGTAGGGCGTGGTTTCGGTGAACTGGCCTGTGGGGCCAAGCGAGCCAAACACCTCATCTGTCGAGATGTGGTGAAAACGGAACCCGGCGGGCCGGCCCGCGGTCGCCCAATAGCTGCGCGCGGCCTCCAGCATGTTGAAGGTGCCAAGGATATTCGTTGCAATGAAATCCGCAGGGCCGTCGATCGACCGATCGACATGGCTTTCCGCGGCCAGATGCATCACCGCGTCGGGTTTGTGGGCGGCAAAGATGCGGTCCAGTGCAGCCCGGTCACGGATATCGGCGTGTTCAAAAGAATAAAGGTTCGACCCTGCCACGCTGGCGACGTTCTCCAGACAGGCGGCATAGGTCAGCGCATCAAGGTTGACCACCTCATGCCCGCGGCCAATCGCCAAGCGGACCACGGCAGACCCAATAAACCCCGCTCCTCCCGTGACCAGAAGTTTCATACCCGGCGCTCCCACAGGAATGGGGATTTGGTCTGGGCAACAAAGGGGGCCGCCGCATCCTTGTCTGACAGGTGGGGCGTCGCGCCGCCCAAGGGCCAGTCGATCGCAAGATCAGGATCATCCCAGCGCACCGCGCCATCGCAGGCCGGCGCATAAACATCAGTGCATTTGTACTGCACCTCTGTGTCCGGTGTCAGGGTCAGGAAGCCGTGCAGAAAGCCCTTTGGCACCAGCAATTGTTTGCCGGTGTCCGCCGTCAGCTCCACCCCGACCCATTGGCCGAAATGGGGGGAACCCACCCGGTAATCCACGGCGACATCGAAAATCGCACCCCGCGTGCAACGCACCAGCTTGTCTTGTGCATGCGGTGCGGATTGGTAGTGCAGCCCCCGCAGCGTGCCTTTCTGTGCCGAATAGGAATGATTGTCCTGCACGAAATCCAAGGTGATCCCGGCTGCGGCAAAGGTCTGGGCGTTCCAGCTTTCGCTGAACCACCCCCGCGCATCACCAAACCGACGCGGCGTCAAAACCAGAACGTCGGGCAGGGCGGTCGGTTCTAGCTGCATCTGATCCTCAGTGGCGTAAAAAGCTATCTTGGGCACCGTGTCCAGAAAGACGGGTGCGCTTTGCGGTAATGTCCCGCGATAGCATCATTTTACGTTTAAATTCAAGGATCGCACAGTGACTGCATCCGGATCCGCTTCGATCGGCCTTCTTGAGGCTGATTTGCAGCAAAAGCGCAAACAATGGGGCGACGTGCGCCCCGTTGTGCGGCTGTCGCAGGTCAGCCAGTTCCGTCCAGCCAATCACGGAATGCTTGGACAACCTCGCTGTCGCAATCCACCAGGTATTGCGGGGCAGGGTAATCGCCCCGATGCACATCGCGGGCAAAGCGGCCCATCGCCTCGATCCGCAGGGTTTGCAGGCGGTCTTGTTCTGCCGCGAAATCGGCATAGACCTTGGCGTGGCGGGGGACACGGCCGCGGTTCTGGCCCAGTACGTCATCGCTGAACAGATACTGCGCATGGCCCGCCGCCCCGGCCCCCATCGAGATCAGGAAAAGGTTGGTCTTCTCGGCGATGGCTTGGGTGATCGAATGCGGCACCACCTCAATCTCGACGGCAAAGGCGCCGGCCTGCTCCGCAGCCTTGACCTGCTGCCAAACCAGTTGCGCCGTTTCAAGCGTCTTGCCCACGGCCTTGAACCCGCCTGTCCAAGTGCGTTTCGACGGGATCAGCCCGACATGGCCGCAAACTGGCAGCCCGTGGTCGGCCATCGCGCGGATCGTCGCCAATGAGCCCGAGCAATAAAACGCATCCGCTCCGTGTTTATAGAGCGGAAAGGCCCAGTGCAGAAAATCATCGGTGGTGCCGATTTCATAGAAATTGTCACCGGGGAAGATAAAGGCGTCGGGGGCCACCTCGCGGAAACGTCGATCATAGACCATGGTCGGCGGCACCGACAAAAGCTCTACCCCGGCGCGGGCGGCGGCTTCGGCCTCCTCAAGGGTTTCGACTCGCAGCATGGCAAACTGGTGCTTGCCGCGTTGATCCAAAAGATCTTTGACCGTCAGCCGTGCCATCTTAGGCCACCTCGATGAACACGCGGTCGCCGTCAACCTTTACGGGGAAGGTCTTCAGGTTCACGCAGACCGGCGCACGCATCGCCTCGCCCGTGCGGTAATCAAACTGGCCATTGTGCTTGGGGCATTCGATCAGGTGATCCATCACCAGCCCGTCGCACAGATGAACGTTTTCATGGCTGCACATGCCTTCGGTGCAGTAAAACGTGCCATCGGGGGCGTGATAGATCGCAAAGGTCTGGTCCGCATGGTCAAAGCGGATCAGGTCTTCGGGGTCGATGTCATCGGTGGCGCAGGCGTCGATCCAGGGCATGTCTTACTCCGCAGCTTTCGGGGGCGTCATGCCCGGCACATAGTGGTGGAAATCTTCGCGATAGGGTTTGGCGCTGGCAGGCAAGGCGCGCTTGAGGAAATAGTCCTCATAGGCGAGCTGATGCTTCAACGCGGGCCACATTTCGGCAAAGCCTTCGGCGATAGAGCGATTGGGTGCTGGCAGATCGGCCTTGATCGCCTCATGCAGCCGCGGCAGCGCATGGTATGGCACCATCGGGAACATGTGATGTTCAACGTGGTAGTTCATGTTCCAATAAATGAAACGGCTGATCGGGTTCATGTAGACCGTGCGCGAATTCAGCCGGTGATCGATGACATTGTCCGCAAGGCCGCCGTGCTGCAAAAGCCCAGTCATGATGTGATGCCATGCCCCAAACATCCGCGGCAGACCGATCACCATCAAGGGCAGGATCGACCCCATCCAGACGGCAAGGGCAATCGTGGCCAGATAGATCGCCAGATGCACCAGAGCGACTCGCTGCACCTTGCCCCATTCCGACTGTGGCACAAAGGTTTTCTCGGTTTTCGTCGGTCCGAAAAGGGCGTTCTGGATCAGGTTCGGAAAGAACTTCAGAACGTCGATCACGCCAAAGAAATTCAGAATCAACTTGGCCAATTCTGGCGGTCGCATCACCGCAATCTCGGGGTCGCGACCGACGAAATAGGTTTCTGAATGGTGGCGCGTATGGCTCCAGCGCCAGGTGGCTGAATTGCGCATGATCATGAAGCTGGCGATCTGATAGACCGCATTGTTCATCCAAGGCGTGCGAAAGGCGGTGCCGTGGCTACATTCATGCCAGCGCGAGTCACTGGCCGAACCGTAAAGCACGCCGTACGCCAGCCAGAAGGGTACGGCCCACACGCTGCCCCACGTCGCAATCCCGCCGATGGCAAAAACAATCATCAGCCCGTAAAGCAGGATCGTATCGCGAATGGCCGGGCTATCGGACCGGGCCATCAGATCCTTCATCACCTTGCGCGGCACCTCGGTATGATACCATTCCGCCGCCGTCAGGCCGCTTTCCACTGCCTGCCGGGCATCGGCGCCGAACGGGCTGTAATCGCGTTTGGCCATGGGGGTCTCCTTTGTTCTGGGGCGCATCGGGCCTTTTCTGTCGATAGCCACAGCTTGCTCTGGTTACAAAGAGGGGAGCTTGCAGAACGCATCAAAAATCGTCACGATGAAGGCGTGTATTGATGTTTTTTCGTCAGGAATGAAGATGGCAGGCAGACCCACCATTCAAGATGTCGCCCGCGCGGCGGGGCTTTCGACGGCCACCGTTGATCGGGTGCTGAACGGCCGCGAAGCGGTGCGCGAGGAAACGGCGCGCAAGGTCTATGAGGCGGCAAGGGCGATTGGCTATCACGCTGCCTCACTGATTGGCCAACGCATGCAGGCCGATCTGCCGCGCCTGCGATTGGGGGTCGTTCTGCACAAGGAAAAGCAGGCGTTTTACCAGAATTTCAAAACCGAGATTGAGCGTGCGGTGGCTCAGGCCAGCGGTGTCCGGGCCAGCGTCACGGTGGTCTTTGCGCCATCGCAAAGCCCCGGCGATTTTGTTGCGCAGATGGAGGCTTTGGTGGGCCGTGTCGATGCAATTGCGGCCACGGCGGTGACGCATCCCGAGGTCACGGAGGCCGTTATTCGTTTGAATGCCAAGGGAATTCCGGTCTTTGCCTTGCTGAACGACTTTGGTCAGGGTGTGCGGCAAAACTATCTTGGTTTGAACAATCTGAAAGTTGGTCGGATTGCTGCCCATATGATCGCAACCGCTACGCATCATGCTGGGAAGATTGCGATTTTTGTCGGCGGCTATCGCTGGCATGGGCACGAATTACGCGAAACCGGGGTCCGCAGCTACTTTCGCGAACACGGCCCGCAATTTCAGGTGCTGGATACGCTGGTAAACTTGGAAACCCGGCAATTGACCTATGAGGCGACGCTAGATTTATTAAACCGTCACAAAGATTTACGCGGGATCTACTGCGCGGGTGGTGGGATGGAGGGGGCGATTGCCGCTCTCCGCGAGGCGCGCCCACCCGGTGAGGTGGCCTTGGTGGTCAACGAATTGACGCCGGAAAGCCGGGCCGCGCTGATTTCACGCTATGTCACCATGGCCATCGCCACCCCGCTGCCACGGCTTTGCGCTGATCTGGTGACCCTTTCGGCCGAGGCCGTCGCACAGGGTATCACGTCGGTTCAGGGGCAGCATTTCCTGCCCCCCGATCTCTATTTGCCCGAGTCAGTTTGACGTAAAGCCATCAAAACTTCCTGCGCTATTTCGTCATCTGTGACGAAAAGCCGCGCCCTGCAATTGACGGAATCACCCCGCCGCCGCAGGGTCCGACCGCAATGGCAACACGGCTCGGGAGGTTTCACATGGTCCAGTTTGCACTCAACCACATGACGGTGGCGCGGCTTGGCTTTGCCGAGCTTGTCGCTCTTGCAGCGGATCTGGGCTGCGTCGGGATCGAGGTCCGTAACGACCTGCCGCAACCGCTGTTTGACGGGTTGGACCCGGTCACGGCAGGCGAGATGATCCGCGCCAAAGGCTTGCGTCTGTTGGCCGTGGCCGAGGTAAAGCGCTTCAACGACTGGTCCGATGATAAGGCCGCCGAGGCGCTGGCGCTGATGAAGATCGCCAAAGCCGCCGGTGCCGAGGCCGTCAGTCTGATCCCCCGCAATGACAATCTTGGCATGGGCAATGGCGAACGACAGGCGGCCCTGCGGGTGGCCCTGAAGGCCCTGAGCCCGATGCTGGAAGATCACGGTCTGATCGGCATGGTCGAACCTTTGGGCTTTGAAATCTGTGCGTTGCGCTACAAAGCCGAAGCGGTCGAGGCCATCGAGGCGCTGGGCGCCAAGGGGCGCTTTAAGCTGGTGCATGACACGTTCCACCACACGCTGGCGCATGGGGGGCCGTATTTCCCCGACCATACCGGCATCGTTCACATCTCGGGTGTCACCGATCCCGGCGTCAGTGTTGCCGAGATGCAGGACGCCCACCGTGTTCTGGTGACCGAAGGCGACCGGCTGGGCAACATCGCGCAGATTGCCGATCTTCAAGGGCTTGGCTGGAACGGCCCCGTCAGCTTCGAGGCGTTTGCGCCGCAGGTTCACGGCTTTGCCGACCCCAAGGCGCAGCTTGCCGCCTCTATGCAATTCATCCGCGACGGGTTGGCCCGCAAGGCCGCCTGATCTGTGTGTGATGCGGGCTCTGGGAGAGAGCCCCCGGCCAACAGAACGGATGAGCCGGCATCCAACAAGGGAGAGAGACATGAAAAAGGCACTTCTGGTTGCGGGCTTTTCCGCACTGATGACCACCACCGCGATGGCCGACGGCATTGGCGTGTCGATGGCGCTGTTTGACGACAACTTCCTGACGGTTCTGCGCAACGGCATTCAGGCTCAGGCCGATGCCGGCGGGTTGAAAGTGCAGATTGAAGACGCACAGAACGATGTGGCCAAGCAATTGGATCAGATCAACAATTTCATCGCCTCGGGTGTTACGGCGATCATCGTCAACCCGGTTGACACCAGCGCGACCCAAGCCATGTCGGATGCCGCGGCTGCTGCCAATATCCCGCTGGTCTATGTCAACCGCCAGCCGGTGAATGTTGATACGCTGCCCGACAATCAGGCCTTCGTTGCTTCGAATGAAGTGGAATCTGGCACGCTGGAAACCATTCAGATGTGCGACAACTGGGCGGCTGAGGGCAAGACCGACGTCAACGTCTTTGTCATGCAGGGCGAGCTTTCCAACCAAGCCGCTGTGCAGCGGACCCAAGACATCTATGACGTGATCGAGGCCGGCAAGTGCAAGGTCAAAGTCAACGTGATCGACCAACAGACCGCCAACTGGAGCCGCGATCAGGCTCAGACCTTGATGACCAACTGGCTGTCGACCGGCAAAGCCTTTGACGGTGTGATTGCCAATAACGACGAAATGGCGATCGGTGCCATTCAGGCGATGAAGGCTGCGAACATCGACATGGCCACCGTTCAGGTCGGCGGTGTGGATGCGACGCAAGACGCGCTTGCCGCCATGCAGGCAGGCGATCTGGATGTGACGGTGTTCCAGAACGCGGCCGCGCAAGGGTCGGGCGCGCTGGATGCGGCGACCAAACTCGCTGCAGGCGAGGCGGTGGATCAAAAGGTCTATGTGCCGTTCGAACTTGTCACCCCGGCCAACGTCGCAGACTATCTGGCCAAGAACTGATCTGAAGATCAGTCATCCGGGCGGTGCTGCCGCCCCCTTGCCCGGCCTCTCCCATGGCCGGGCCTTTTGGTCGATTTGGGTGAAGGCAAGCGGATGTCACAAGAAGCACATGGCCTTGGAGGTCTGAAGTATGATCCTGCGCGTCGCGCGCGGGCGCCGGAGTGGAATGTGTTTTTGGCGCTGGTGATCATGGTTGTGGTCTTTGAGGGGTTGAACCGTCTGCAGGGCGGGTCGTTTTTGTTCAACATGCGCGACGGGGTGGACAGCCTGTTCAACATGCAGCGGCTGGACATCATGATGCTGCAGGTCGCCATCGTGGGCATTATCGCGCTGGGGGTGACGCAGGTCATCATCATCGGTGGGATTGATCTGTCGTCTGGCTCGGTTGTGGGCGTCACGGCGATGGTGGCGATGAGCTTTGCACAAACTGCGCTGGTGAATGGCAACCCCAACCCCAAGGCGATCTTTGGGGCCTGGGCGATGGATCTGCCGGTGCTGGTGCCGATCGTCATCGGCCTTGCCTGCGGGGCGTTTGCTGGCCTTATCAATGGATTGCTGATCGCCTACACCCGCATCCCGCCCTTCATTGCCACGCTGGGCATGATGGTGGCGGCGCGCGGCGCCTCGCGCTGGTGGTCGAATGGCCAGCCGGTCAGCTTCCCGACAGAAAGCTATGGCGCGCTGTCGAATGGCGATGTGCTGGGCAGCCTGAGCTTTGACCTGCTCAGCTGGAAGGGCCAGAACCCGGCGGTGGTGTTCATCCTGTTGGCGCTGCTCTTTTGGGTGCTGATGAGCTTCACGCTGTACGGCAAGCGCACCTATGCCATCGGCTCGAACGAGGCGGCGGCGCGGATGTCGGGGATCAACACCGACCGTCACAAGGTGCTGGTCTATAGCATCGCGGGCCTCTTGGCCGGGGTATCGGCGGTGCTGCTCACCTCCAAAAACCTGACCGCGCAGGCAGGTATGGGGATGATGTATGAACTCGACGCCATCGCCATGGCGGTGATCGGCGGGGTGTCGCTGACCGGCGGGCGTGGCTCGATCCTTGGCACGGTTCTCGGGGCGATGATTTTTTCGGTCATCATCTCGGGGTTCACCTCGATCCAACTCGACGCCTATTACCAAGAGATGGTGAAGGGCGTGATCATCGTCGGCGCGGTCGTCTTGGACCAGTGGCGGCAAGGCAAGCGGGCGCGGGGGTAACGGCCATGAGCAAGATCATTCTGGAAACGCGCGGGCTGACCAAACGCTATGGCGGGGTGCATGCGCTGGAGGATGCCAATTTCATCCTGCATGAGGGCGAGCATGTGGCCGTTGTGGGCGACAATGGCGCGGGCAAATCGACCTTTGTGCGGCAGGTGACGGCAGTGGAGCAGCGCTCGGCCGGGGAGGTGTTTTTCGACGGCCAGCCGGTCAACTTCGCAGGGCCGCTCGAGGCGCGCGAGGCGGGCATCGAGACGGTGTTCCAGACGCTGGCCTTGGCCGATGATCTGGATGTGCCGTCGAACCTGTTTTTGGGCCGCGAGCTCTTCAAGTTCCGCCTTGGTCCGTTTTCCTGGCTGGACCGCAAGGCGATGCGCGACCGCACGCTGGAGGCGTTGAAGACCACGGCGGTGAAGATCCCCAACGTCGACAACCCGATCCGCAACATGAGCGGAGGCCAACGGCAATGCGTGTCCATCGCGCGGACGGCGGCCTTTGCCTCGAAACTGGTCATCATGGACGAACCGACGGCGGCCTTGGGCGTGCAGGAAACCGCGCAGGTGGAAAACATCATCCGCGGCCTGAAAGACCGCGGCATCCCGATGATACTCATCAGCCATAACCTGCGGCAGGTCTTCGACCTCGTGGACCGCATCGTCGTCTTCCGCCGCGGCCGCATCGTCGCCTCCTTGCGCAAGGACGAAACCGACGGAAATGACATCGTCAGCTATATCACCGGCGTCAAAGGAAATGCTGAGGCGGCCGCGTGAAATAGGCGGCGCGTCAGATGTTTTCGCGGGTGTAGATTTCAAACGGGGCGATGCTGGTTTGATTGCTGCTCGGGTTACCGCAGGCGCGAATCATTCCATCAATCGCGTCGCGGGCAAGCCGTGCCAGCGGGTGCGACAGCAGCAGCGTCATCGTGCCGTCCAGCAGGGCGGCACGGGTGACGTCGGTCAAATCATAGCCGACCACCACCAGCGACCCGGCCCTTCCTGTGGCGCGCAGTGCGGCAAGCGCCCCGCTGATGCCACCGCCCGAGATGTAAAGTCCGGCAAGGTCGGGGTGCTCGGCCAGCAGCTTTTCCGTCAACTCCTGCGCAACGGCGGCTGATTCGAAGGTGGTGATCGGTTCCAGCAGGGTGAAATCCGGCGCGCATTCGCGGAAGAATGACCGAAAGCCTGTCTCGTTCATTTCCTGATTCCGATAGCGCGGGTTGCCCATCAGGATGCCGATCTTGCCCGGTTTCTTGCAGATGTGTGCAAAGGCCCAGCCGGAGGTGCGGCCGACTTTCCAGTTGTCGAGGCCGACGTAAGACATCTGCCCCGTCACCGAAATCTGCGAGATCAGGGCGAACACCGGAATCCCCCGTGCCTGAATTTGCTCCAGTGCTTCGGTGACGACCGGGTGCACGGCAGAGGTCACGCAGATGGCATTGCAGGTTTCCGCCAGATCAAGGGCACGGTTGGCCACATTCTGGGGCGAGAGATCTTCAAGAAATTCAACGCGCAGATCAATGTCAGCCCCCACGGCATTGGCGGCGGCGTCTTCCAACGCCTGCGCGACGTTTTGATAAAAGGGGCGATGGGGTTGCAGCAACAAGACCCCAAAGCGTAGGCGCGGACGGGCCGCCGCAACGCGGGCTTGGATGCTGCCCACGCCGTAAAAACCGATTTCCTCGGCCGCCTTTTGAACCCGCTCTCGGGTTGCCAGCCGGACATTGGCCGCCCCGGACAGGACGCGGTTTACAGTGGCGACCGAGACGCCTGCGGTTTTGGCAAGGTCGGGGATGGTGGGGCGGTGCATGCGATTTGATCCTTTTCATATCATTCATAACCAATACTGATACGAATGAGACGAATTCATGTTTACGCTATCATGGGCGCTTGATTTGATCTGCGTCAAGGCGCTTATCTGCAGACATCGCGGCAGGATCGGAGTTTGACCTCCTGCCCACAGCAACAGACGTCCAACAGGCAAAAGGCGGCTCCCGCGCGGGGGGGGGCGGTATCTGCGGGTGTGGCCCGTAGGTGCCGGTGTCTTTCTGCCCCGTGGACGGTGAAACACAGGAGGCGCAGATGGATGATCTCAAGTTCGGAACCCGCAACAAGCGCGGTGACTGGGCCCCGTTTGCCCATCTGTCTCTGCCGCCGTTTTGGCAAAAACCCTTGAGCCTGCCCAAGGTTCTGGCATGGATTCCTGAATATCTCTGGCCGTGGAACGCCTTTCACATGGCAACAGCGCTTCTGTGGTGGGCCTATGTGGTTCCCGATGTCGAGGTTCTGAAAACCCTGAGCTGGGGCTGGGCGCTGTGGCTATACGCAGTCAATGCCGCAGCGATCTTTGTCTTTTACGGCGCAATTGAACTGTTCTGGTATGTGAAGAAAAAGCAGGGCTCGCGGTTCAAATACAACGGGAAATTCCCGGCCGAGCAGCCATCTGACGTGTTCTGGTTCAAAAGCCAGAACATCGACAACTTCCTGCGATCTTTCTTCATCTCGATCCCGCTGTGGACGCTGGTGCAGGTGATCTTTCTGCATGCTTTTGCCTCGGGTTATGTGCCGTGGCTTTCATGGTCGGACAATTGGCTGTGGCTGGTTGTGCTGACGCTGCTTTGCCCGGCCATCCATGAGGTGCATTTCTTCCTGATCCACCGGCTGATCCATGTGCCGATCCTCTATAAGTGGATCCATTCGGTCCACCACAACTCGGTCAACCCATCGCCGTGGTCGTCGCTTTCGATGCATCCGGTGGAAGGGTTCCTCTATCACGCCGTAGCGCTTTGGCACCTTGTGATCCCGTCAAACCCGATTGTGGCGATGTTCCAGCTGCACCTTGCAGGATTTGGCGCGGTGAATGGGCACATCGGTTTTGACAAGCTGGAACTGACCGAGGACCGCACGCTCGATAGCCATGCCTACGCCCACTACCTGCATCACAAATACTTCGAGGTGAACTACGGCGGCGACGGGTTGATCCCTTTGGATAAGTGGTTCGGCTACTGGCACGATGGCTCGAAAGAAGGCGACGCGCGGATGAATGCGCGTTTTGAAAAGAAGAAAGCCCGGATGAACGCAAAATCCAGCGCTTGACGCAAACGATCGCCCTTCGCACGGCAGAGGAGGCCGGGCGGAGGGGAAGACCAAAGTTCAACAACCCGCCGGGAGAGGCGGACCAAGGGAGGAAACGACGAATGGCATTTCTGAAATCCATGGCCAAAGCACTGGCAACGACAGCACTGGTCGCCGCAGGTTCGGCCGCGATGGCGGCAGATATCGCGGTGGTCGGCGGGTCGAACGATGACGCTTTTTGGAACATCATCAAGAAGGGCATCGACGATGCCACCCCGGCGGTCGAGGCCAATGGTGGCACTGTGACTTATCTGCGTCTGGTAAACTACGACAACTTCGCGCCCGACGTTGTGCAGCTGATCCGCACCGCCATTTCCATGGAGGTTGACGGTCTGGTGATCCCGAACTGGGTGCCCGAGGCAGAAGATCCGGCGATCAAAGACGCGATGGCGGCCGGCATCAAGGTGATCTTGATGAACGCAGGCGGCGCGGACAAAGCCACTGAACTGGGCGCCATCAACTATGTCGGCTCGGATGAATATGTCGCCGGTGTTGCGGGCGGCGAATATTTCGCCGGCGCTGGCCAAAAGAACGTGTTGTGCATCAACACCCTGCCCGGCACCGCCAACATCGAAGCGCGCTGCAAAGGCGTGATCGATGGCGTCACCGGCAAGGGTGGCAAGGGCGCGCAACTGCCGCTGCCGTCGACCTCTTTCGGCGATGCGACGGCCGTGGCCGAAGCGATCAAGGCGGAACTGCTGAAAGATGAGACCATTGACGGTGTCATCACCATCTCGGCAGGCGACGCCGACAGCGCCGCGATTGCCGTCGAGCAGGCTGGCAAGACCGGGGCGACGAAACTGGGGTCGTTCGACATGAACCAGGCTGGGCTTGATCGGATCAAAGCGGGCACCCAAGCCTTTGCCATCGACCAGCAGCCCTATCTGCAATCCTATCTTGCCGTCAGCCTTCTGGCCTCGAGCATCGACTTTGGCACCGACTTGCCGGTCTTCCCGGTCCTGACGGGCCCGGGGATCGTAGATGCGTCGAACATCGACGCCACGCTTGCGGGCGTAAAGCTCGGCGCGCGCTAAACCTGATCGGGGACCGGCTTTGCCGCTGGTCCCCTCCTTTTTTCCTCACATGATACGGGGCTGACCCATGTCCAGCACTTCCTTAGGTGGCCTCTTGCGCCGCCCCGAAGCCGGGGCCGCCCTTGGCCTGATTGCCGTCCTGATCTTCTTCGCCTTCTTCGGCGGGGTTACCTTTCTGAAACCCGCAGGCATGGCCAGCTGGCTGAATGTCGCGGCGAACTTGGGGGTGATCGCTATCCCGCTGGGTCTTTTGATGATTGCCGGCGAACTTGATATTTCCGTGGGTGCCATGGTGCCCTTTGGCGCGATGACCGTCGCTGTGGTCTCGGGCCATTACGATATGCCGATCTGGCTGGGCGTCGCGATGGCCCTGTCCTTTGGTGTGATCGTTGGGTTGGTGAATGGCATCCTTGTGGTGAAAACCGCCGTTCCCTCGCTGATCGTGACGCTGGGCAGCCTGTTTGCGGTGCAAGGTGTCGTGCTGGGCCTGACGGTCCTTATCACCAAATCCACCTCTGTCGCGTTGAGTGTGGAAGGCCCGGCCAAGGCGATGTTCGGCGATTTCCTCTTTGGGGGGCAGTTGCAGGTCATGGCCCTGTGGTGGCTGGGACTGACTGCGCTTTACATCTTCTTTGTCCACTTCTCGCCCTTTGGAAACTGGATTTTTGCCATGGGCGGCGACAAGGTTTCGGCGCGCAATGCCGGAATTCCGACGGACCGGCTGACCATCATCCTGTTCGTCTTGTCGGCCACCTCTGCTGCTTTTGTCGGCATGTCGCAGGCGATCCTTTACAACTCGGCCCAGGTTGCCGGTGGGCAATCGTTCATCTTCAACGCCATCATCTCGGTCGTGGTCGGGGGGGTCTTGCTGACAGGGGGTTTTGGGTCGGTTGTCGGCATCTTCTTTGGCACCATCACCTTCGCCATCGTGACCCAAGGCATCTACTACACCGATTTTGATCGGAACTGGTCCTCGCTCATCATCGGTGTCCTGCTGTTGGGTGCCGTTTTGATGAACAACACCTTCCGCAAGATGGCGCTGTCGGCCACAACCAAGAAGAAAGGCGCCAAAGCATGACCGCCCCGATCCTGGCCCTGCGGGGTGTGAACAAATCCTTTGGTCCGATTGATGTGCTGCATGACATCACCTTGGAGGTGAAGCCCGGCGAAGTGCTCTGCCTTCTGGGTGACAATGGCGCGGGGAAATCGACCCTCATCAAGATCATGTCGGGGGTGCATCAGCCTTCCAGCGGCGTGATCGAGATGGATGGCCAACCCGTCAGCTTCCCCACGCCCCGCGTGGCGGCCGAGGCAGGCATCTCCACCGTTCACCAGTTCGGCGGCACCTTTCCCCTGATGTCCATCGGGCGCAGCTTTTTCGTCGGCGTTGAGCCGACCAAGGGCTGGGGGCCGTTCCGGGTCTATGACCGGAAACGCGCCAATGCGATTGCGGTAAAGGCCGTGCAGGACATGGGCATTACCCGGATCACCGACGGCGACCGTCTGGTCGGCGGGCTGTCAGGCGGGGAGCGGCAATCGCTCGCCATTGCCCGCGCGGTGCATTTCGGGGCGCGGGTGCTGATTTTGGATGAACCGACGGCCGCTTTGGGCGTCAAACAGGCGACACACGTTTTGCGCATCGTGAACGAGGCCAAGCGCCGGGGTCTGGCTGTGATCTTCATCACCCATCAGGTGATGCATGCCATGGCGGTGGGCGACCATTTTGCCGTGTTGATCCGCGGCGCCGTCGCGGCGGATTTCAAAAAGGGCGAAAAGACCCGCGAAGAGATCACCGACCTGATGGCGGGCGGTGCCTCGATGGCCAGCCTTGAAGCCGAAATCGAAGGGTACATGGCCAGCCACAACGGCCACCCGCCTCCCCCTGCTGCATAACGGACCTGATACCCATGCCCAACTGGATACGCGCCTGCGCCCCGGACGACATCGAACTGGATGACCTGATCCGCTTTGACCACGGGAGCCAGACCTTCATCATCGTACGCTCAGAGGATGACACCTTCCACGCCATGGACGGCATTTGCAGCCATGAAAAGGTGCATCTCTGCGATGGTCTCGTGATGGACGGCACTGTCGAATGTCCCAAGCACAACGCCACCTTCTGCTACAAAACCGGCGAGGCCAAACGCGCGCCCGCCTGCGTCAACCTCCGCACCTTTCCCGTAAAAGTGGAAGACGGTGCGGTTTACATCGAGATCTGACATGAGCTTTCAACTTGCCGCTTGCGCCGAAATGCTGTGGCGCGACCGCCCAATGGACTGGCGCGCCGCGCGCCTGAAAGAAATGGGCTTTGGCGTTGGCCTGTGGAACTGGCCCGCTTGGGATGTGGATGCGCTGGTGAAGACCGGGGCAACCTTTACCATCATGAACGGCTATCTTCAGGGTCGCCTGACCGATGCCGAAGGGGCCGACATGCTGCTCGCCTCGGCGCGTGAGACGGTTCAGGTCGGCAAGCGTCTGGGCGTGCAGCGGCTGAATCTGCATGGCACGGGGTTGGGCGACATGGGCGTGCCGATCCCGCAGATCGGGTCATTTGCCCCCGGCATGGTGACCCGCGCCCGCGATACCCTGCACCGGATTTGCGATCTGGCTGCGTCGGAGGGTGTTCAATTCACGCTGGAAAACCTGAACCCGATCGACCATCCCGGCTGCCCCTTTGGTGCGACCGCCGATGTGTTGGCGTTGGTATCGTCGGTGAACCGGCCCGAGTTGCGCATCAATCTGGACCTTTACCACACCCAGATCGGCGAGGGTGACCTGATCCGCTGGACCGAGGCCTGCCTGCCGTGGATCGGCGAAGTGCAGGTTGCGGACAACCCCGGTCGCTGCGAACCGGGAACCGGCGAGATCAACTATGCCGGCGTTGCCCGCGCCTTGAAGGGCATGGGCTACAGCGGCCCCGTCGGCATGGAAGCCTTCGCCAAGGGCGATGAGGAGGCTGCCCTTGAAGCCTTCCGCACGGCCTTCACGGTGTAATCATGGTCCACAAGAACGCTCGCCCCTCTGTCCATGATATGCGCGCCATGAAGGCGCGCGGGCAAAAGATTTCGATGCTTTACGTCACCACGCTGGACGAAGCGGCGGCGGCCGATGCGGCGGGCATTCATATGCTGTCGATTGAGGGGCGCTTTTTCAGCCCAGAAATGCGTGAGGCGGCTGGCAACTGCTTTGTGCAGGTCGGTCTGCCCTATGGTCCTTACGGCAAGCTGGCGACCGCCGAAGATTACCTGCGCGCCGCCTTTCACTTTACGGCCATGGGGGGCGACTGCTTTTACTGCGCGGCGTCGCTCGACATCCAGAAGACCCTTTGTGACAACCATGTGCCGATCGTGGCCCATGTCGGGTTGATCCCCAGTTACATCACCTGGACTGGATGGCGCGCTGTCGGCAAAACCGCGACCGAGGCCCGCGTGGTCTGGGACCATGTCAAAACGCTGGAAGCCATCGGCGCCTTCGGGGCCGAATTGGAATGTGTGCCGGACCAATTGGGTGCCTTCATCAGTGCCAATACTCCGATGCTGATGTTGGGCATGGGGGCTGGCCCCGGTGCCGATGCGCAATATCTGTTTGCCGAAGATGTGCTGGGCTGCACCGATGGCCACAAACCGCGCCATGCCAAGACCTATCGCAATTTCGCCGCCGAATTCGCCCGGTTGCAGGCCGAACGCATCGCCGCCTTCCGCGAATTCCGCAGCGATGTTGATAGCGCCGCCTATCCCGAACCCCGCCACAACGTCGCGATGAGCGATGATGAATTTTCCACCTTCAAGGCCGCTCTCGGCCAATAATCAGGATCAGACCCATGCTGAACGTCGGACTTCTTGGCGCAGGCCGCATTGCGGGCGTGCATGCCACCGCCATTTCCACCAACCCCGGATCGCGCCTTGTTGCGGTCAGTGACATCAACACCGAAGCGGCTGCCAAACTTGCCGCGCAATACGGGGCCGAAGCGCGGGCCACCGACGCTATCCTGTCCGACCCCACGATTGACGCGGTCCTGATCGCCACCTCGACCGACACCCATTCCGACCTGATCGAACGGGCAACGGCGGCGGGCAAGGCGGTGCTGTGCGAAAAGCCGGTGGATCTGTCGCTGGCCCGTGCGCAAGCCTGCCAAAAGGCCGTCGCGCAGAACGGCAAACCTGTGATGATCGGCTTCAACCGCCGGTTTGACCCGAACTTTGCCGCCCTGAAAGCCGCCGCCGACAAAGGCGAAATTGGCAAGACCGAGCTTCTCTCGATCACCTCTTTCGACCCCGCGCCGCCGCCGGTCGCCTATATCAAGGTGTCGGGTGGTCTGTTCCGCGACATGATGATCCACGACTTTGACATGGCCAATTTCATCATGGGCGCGGCCCCCGTTACGGTGTCAGCTGTCGGCACCTCCATCGTCGATCCAGAGATCGGGGCGGCGGGCGATGTGGATACTGCCGTGGTGACGCTGACCTATGCCGACGGGCGCATCGCGGTCATCAAGAATTCGCGCCGCGCGGTCTACGGCTATGACCAGCGACTGGAGCTTTTGGGCTCGGAAGGGCTCTTGCAGGCGCAGAACATGCTGGAAAATACCGTCGTGAAATCGACGACGGCCGGTGTGACCGGTGCGAAGCCCACCTATTTCTTCCTTGAACGCTACATGCCCGCCTATGCGGCAGAATGGGCGGCCTTTGTGCAGGCCGTCAATTCGGGTTCCGCCTTGCCGGTGACCTTGGCCGATGGCGTCGCCGCCTTGGCCATGGCCGAAGCCGCAACCCAATCGGCCAAAACCGGCGCGCCTGTGCGGCTTGCCAGCCTGCTTTAAGGCCTCAGGCAGCCTGACGCGCCGATAGGCAGGTGGCCTCTGGAAAGGCCGCAAGGATGGCGTCTATCGCCCTTCGGTCTGCCGCAAGGCAGGCCGCCGTTGACAGCGCATCCGCCAGCCCCGCGCGCGGGGCGCTGATGCTGATCCCTGACCAGCGCACCGTTGCAGGTGCGCCGGTTGCGGGGTGCAGGATATGGCCAAACCGGCCCTCGGCATCAAAGACAGTGCCCAAGGGCGCCGACGTTGCCAAGGCGCGGTCTCGCAACGGGACGCTGCCGCCTTGCGCCAAGGTCACGGGCCAAGGTCTGCCTTCGGGCATCTGGCCAAGCGCCCGATGCTCGCCAGTGTCGATCAGGATGTTGGTCAGACCCTCTTCACTTAGCAAAGCGGCGATGCGGTCGGCGATATAGCCCTGCGCAATGCCGTTCAGTGTCAGGCCCATGCCGGGGCGCAGCGTGATCGCCGCAGCGTCCAGCCGCAGATCAGACCAGCCGCCCCTACCGCGCGCTTCGGCCAGCTCTGCCGCTGTCGGTTGGAGGCCCATACTCACCCGCTCTGCCCAAAGCGCCCAAAGCGGTTGTATCGTGGGGTCGAACAACCCGCCCGAGGCATCATGCACCGCGCCGGCCAAGGTCAGACATTCCAGCAATTCCGGCGCGGGGCCGTCAAGCCGCCCGGTCTGGTTCAACTGCACCAATTGCGAGGTCGGCTCATAAAGGCTGAAGATTCTGCTCAGACGGCTGATCTCATTCGCGGCGCGGGCGGCAATTGCGGCCGCGTCAGGATGGTCAAGCCGGATCGAGGCGCGCGCGCCCAAGGCTTGGCCTGCCCAGACCTGCCGCGGGGTTGCCCCGGCGCGGGTCGCCCCCAGCGCAAGCGCGGTGGCGGTGATTGTCATAAAGCGGCGACGCGTCAGCATGTCATCCTCCGGTCTGGTCATTCAGACTGCGCGACAGACCCTTGAGCCGGTCGTCGTAATCCGTGTCATCCTCGGCCCCGATGTCGCCTTCCAGCGCCACGGGGGCGATCACTTCACGGTCCGGCACCTGCGCCAGTTGCACCACTGTCCCACCCTTTTTGGCGGCAAAGGCGGCAGCGGCGGCGGGATCGGCAAAGGGCACCAGTTCTGGCGCACCCATGCCGCCCTCGGCACTTGAACCCATCACATAGGTGGCGGATTCGGCAGCGATCCAGTTGGTTGCGCCGGGTTCCTCCCATGTGGCGCCGGGCGCGCCCATGTCACTGACATAGGTGGCCAAAATCACGCCATCCTGTTCCGGCAGACGGGCATAGGCCACGGCATCCCGGACCTGAGAAAAGAACAGCGGCATGCCGGGCAGCCCCTCCAGATGCACCTGTGCCTTGGGGCCGGGGTGCTCCAAAAGGTTCATCTGGCAGTAATGCCCGGTGGATTCCGGCGTCAGAGCAATGGGGGAAAGGTCTTGGGTTTCCTCTTTGCACGCGGCAAGGGCCAAAACCAAAAGCAGAACGCGTTTCATGGCGACACCTTTCGGAAGGCGGCGGTGGCCAGTGCCAGTGCCAGAAGTGGCCAAAGCAGAACCGAAGCGGCCGATTGCCAAAGCGGGATCGAATTTGCGGCCCCGGCGACGCCCGCCGCAGCCGCGGTCGCCTCAGATGCGGCAAGGTTGAACAGACGGAAGGCATCGGCCGGATTGGCCAACAACGCAAAAGGAAAGACCGAGGTGGTGAACCAGCCGCCATTGTCGGCAACCACGGCAGCCAAAAGGCCAAGGTCATAAAGCACCACCGCCCCCAGCCACAGCCCCATCGCCAGCCCTGCCGCCCCAGAGGGCCGCCGCGCCAACGACGACAGCGCATAGCCCGCGCCAAGGAAGGTGGCGCCCAAAAGGATCGAGGTCCACGTCAACCGCAGCAGTGCAGGCAGGCCCGACAGCGCATCGCCGTCCGCCCAAAAAGCGGCGAGCGCGGCCAACCCATAGCCCACCGCAACCGCGAGCGTCAGCACGGCCAGATGCGCCAAGAGCTTGCCGAGCAGGATTTCAACCCGCCCCACCGGATAGGTCAGCAACAAGGGCAGCGTGCCGCGCTCCACCTCACCTGCGATGGCATCAAAGCTCATCAACAGCGCGACCAGTGGCACCAGATAGACCGCCAAAGAGGTGAGCGAGGCCACCGTGACCGAGAGCCGATCTACCCCCAGATCCCCGGTCGGCGCAGAACCGGCCGCCGACAAAACCAGCGAAAACAGCGCCATCAGCACCACCGCAATCGCCACCCAGCGGTTGCGCAGCGCGATGCGAAATTCGGTACCCGCGGTGGCAAGAATTCGGGTCATCATTGCCCGTCCCTCCGGCTGAAATGGCTGTAAATATCTTCCAGACTGGGCGGCAGCACTTCGATATCGGCCACTTTGTCACCAAACCCTGTAATCCGAGCTAAGAGTGGCAGCTTGTCCTCTTGGGCACAGGTCAGGCGCAATTCGCCGTCCACCCGGATAGCGCCGGGCAGGGCGGCGGCGATGTCGCTGGCATAGCCGTTGCGCGCCGTGACATGCAGCGCCACCGGCAGGGCCGCACCTTGCCGCAGGTCGGCCAAGCTGCCGCTGGCCACCATGCGCCCACCTGACAGGATCAAGATGCGGTCGGTCCGCGCCTCCACCTCGGTCAGGGCATGACTGGACAAGAGGATTGAGGCGCCCTCGGCCGCCAGCCCATCCAGAAGCGCGTAGAAATCGCGCCGCGACACCGGATCAAGCCCACTGGTGGGTTCATCCAGCACCAAAAGCCGCGGTTTGCCGATCAGCGCCTGCGCCAGACCGACACGTTGGCGCATCCCTTTGGAATAGGTGCCAATCCGTCGCCGCGCCGCGCCATGCAGGCCGACGCGCTCCAACAACTCCATCGCCAGACGTGGGTTTTCACCGCGCAGCGACAGGTAATGCCCGATCTGCTCCAATCCGGTCAGCGCGGGATGGAAGGCGGCGTTTTCCGGCAGATAGGCCACCTGCGCCCGCGCCTGTGCCGATCCCGGTTGCGCACCGCAAACGGTGACCTCTCCGCTGTCATAGGGAATGAGGCCAAGGATGATCTTCATCATCGTCGACTTGCCAGCCCCGTTATGGCCCAAGAGCGCCACCCGTGCGCCGGGGGCGACCGACAACGACACCGCGTCCAGCGCGGTGAAGCTGTCAAAGGTCTTAGTGAGATTCGAGATCGTCAGGGTCGATGTCATCATAATTTCCTGTTGCCCAGCGACCGGCCACTTCGGCCTCCATCGCGGCAATGTCGGGCGGGACGGTCTTGTCGACCGGGCTCATCAACGGAAAGCTGTCCAACACCCCACCGGGCAGGGTGGCGGGAAAGCTCTTTTGGCTCCAACGCACCAGTTGCACGGCGGGTGCGCCGGTCAAAAGGGCGGCTGCGGGTTGCGACCACAGGATATGGTCCATCAGGTCATTGGGGCGGAATACCGCATCGGCGATGCCATCGCCGTTCAGATCAAAGGCTGGATGGTCAGACCAGAAGTTGCCGCGCCCCTCAAAGCTCCATTCGATATGCTTGGTGCCGACATATTTCACCTGCTCACGGTTTCCGATGAACGCGTTTTCGGTCAGCACATTGCGCTCAGACCCGGCGGTAAAATGGATGCCGATGCCACAGCCTTCAAAGCGGTTGCGGTAGATCAGGTTCTTGTGGGCGTTATAGATGAAGGTGCATTTCTTCGTGCCGCCGCGCACCAGATTGTCATGCACCTCGGCATTGTTGGCATAGTTCAGCATGACCCCATGTTCGCGGTCACCCAAGGACAGGTTGTCGGCGACGATCACCCGATTGGAATACATAATGGCAAAGCCCAGATGGTTGCCGATCGAGATGTTGCCCGAAACTTCGCTGTCGTGGGTATACATGTAATGCACCGCAAACCGCAGGTCGCGGAACAGGTTGTTGCGGTAGGTGCCTTTGCGTGAGGCGTTGGAGAAGATGCCATCCCGCCCCCAGCGCACCGTGTTTTCTTCAACCACGGTGCCCGGCGCGTTCCAGATGTAGATGCCGTTGCCGCGCTCGTTCATGCGGGCGTTCTGGCGGCCTTCGATGACATTGTGGCGCACGATGCTGTCCAGCCCGCCATGCACATCAATGCCGTGCATATTGTCGGTCAGCCGGTTGCCCTCGATCAGGCTGCGGTCGGCGCCTTTCACAATCTTGATGCCGGAGTCGAGATCGGCGTTCACCCCACCCGATCCTGTCACGGTCACCCCGCGCAAGACCACATCATCGCCGGTGATGGTGACAACCGTGCCCTTGTGTCCGCCGTCAATCACCGTGCCGGCAGTGCCGGTTAGGGTCAGTGTGCGGTCGATGGTGATGGGGCCGTCATAAATTCCGTCAGAAAGGGTCAGCACATCGCCGGGGGCTGCCCCGGCGATGGCATTGGCAAGGCTTCCGGCCCCCGGCTGCACGGCCACATCCGCCGCCGAAACCGGCGCGGCAAGAGCAATCAGCAAGGGGGCCAGAGATTTCCACATGGATCAGGCTTTTGGCTCAACGAACATCCGGCCGCGCATCTCCATATGCAGGGCGTGGCAGAACCACTGGCAATAGTACCAGTAAACCCCGGCATTGGCCGCAACGAAGGTGATCGAGCTGGTCGCCTGCGGCCCGATTTCCATCGCCACGCCATGGTTGCCCATGGTGAAGCCGTGGGTCAGATCGTCGATGTCATCAAGGTTGGTGATGATGACCGTGACCTCGTCGCCTTCCTTGACGGTGAAGCTTTCCAGACTGAAGGACGGCGCTTGGCTGGTCATATAGACCCGCACCTTGTTGCCATCGCGCACAACCTTGTCGGCCCATTCGTCCAGATTGACGCCGTCGGCTTCGGCTTGCTTGCGGGTTTCTGCCCACATCGGATCCTGCCGGTCCCATGCCGAACGGATGTTGGTCATCTTGGCGGCAGCTACGGCAATGGCGTCGTGCGGTTCGGCAAAGTTCGGGCCGTCATGCACCACAACCATCTTGTCGCCGGAAATGTCGATCAGCTGATCGTTCTCAGGCTTCAGCGGACCAACGTTCAAGAAGCGGTCTTTCGAGAATTTGCACAGACAGACCAGCCATTTGCTTTCGGCTTCCAGCGTCTCGCCCATCACGGTTTTCAGGTGGCCGGGCTGGTATTGCACGTCCAGCTTGTCCTTGATCGGGTCGATCTTTTCGCCGGCATAGGCCTTGATCGCGTCCTCGATGTTCCACTTCACCACCTGACTGTCGAGGAAGAGCGATGTATAGGCATTGCCTTTGCCGTCAAAGGCGGTGTGCAACGGGCCAAGACCCAGTTCCGGCTCGGCAACCACGGGGCTGCGCAGGTCAACCTCGGCAGCGGGCTTTTCAAACAGCGCGTCGAACTTGGTCACATCCAGCACGGTGACGGTGGGCGACAGCTTGCCGCCGATGCACAGGTGCTTTTTGTCCGGTGCCATGTTGCAACCATGCGGGTTGTTGGCGATCGGGATATAGCGGGTGAAGTTGCTGTTGGCGTCCTTGCGGCCATCCAGAACCTGCACACCGTTCAACTCTTGCCCTTCGCCGGCTGCAACGGCGGCCTCAATCGCGGCGATGTTGAAGATCACCACATGGTCCATCTCGGCGGCGGTCATGTCCGCCAGCGTCATGCCCATTTCCGAGTTGTAGCTGGTCGAAAAGGCCCATTTGCCTTCGTAATCGGCATCGCAGTTGTCGAGGTTGCCCGACACCATCACCTGCCAAGCCGGCAGCCATTTGTCGGCATCGACGGCGGTGAAGATGTTCACATAGGTCGACACATCATTCATGGTCGAGCCATCGTTGACCAGCGGGGCCTCATCCTCGCCGTTGCAGAAGACATAGGTGGTCTTCGGGAATTTCTGCGGCCGCATGCCGTGAATGGCCTTGGCGTTGGGAACTTCCAGAATGGCGTCGCACTTCATCACATCAGCGCGCACACGGGCGACGCGGGTGTTCGCCTTGTCATTCATGAACAGGTATTGCCCGTCATATTTGCCGTCGGTGAACGACATGTGAACGTGGTGCAAATCGCCGTTGTCGTGGATCTTCTTGCCGTTGGCAGCCAGATGTTTCTTGGTCTTTTCGGTCATCGTGCGCTGATGGATGCGCACCGATTCATCGGTTTGCCCCCAGCCAGTCGCCGAACAGCGGTTGAACACCGGAACCCGCATCAATTCGCGCATCGACGGGATACCAAGGATGCGCATCTCGCCGGTCTGACCCGACGACCAAAAGCCATAATGGGTGTCCAATTGGCCGGGGGCCACTTCGAATCCCTCGGCCGTGGCGGCCTGTGCGGCTCCCGCTGTTGCCAAGCTACCGCCAAGGCCAAAAAGCCCCCCGGTCAGCGCCAAACGGCCGCCGCCAAAGGCACCTGCCGCGGCAGCGCCGCCAGCGGTTGCCCCCAGAAGCGCGCGGCGGGACAGGCCGGGTTTAGGATCGTCTGACATGTTTAATCTCCTTTAATGAGTAAGGTTTGGAGGGGTGGCAAGCTTGGCCGCGATATTGGGATGGTTCGACAGATCGCGCGCCGGACTGGCTGCAACGGCGTCGCGCCGCTTCAGTTTCTTGATGACCACAGGACACAGGGTCTTGGACTGGTAGAGCACCTGACAATGCAGGCAGTTCACGCATTCGTTCGGGTTGATCTCGCCCGTCGGATGGATCGCCTGAACGGGGCATTGGTTCGCGCAGGTCTGGCAGGGGCTGCCACATTCGTTATAGCGCTTCAGCCAGTCGAACATGCGGATCCGGGCCGGGATGGCCAGCGCCGCGCCAAGCGGGCACAGGTAGCGGCAGTAGAACCGTTCGACGAACAGCCCGGCGATCAGAAGTGCCGCCACATAGGCAACAAAGGGCCAAGCACGCACGAATTTCAGGATGATGGCGGTCTTGAACGGTTCGACCTCGGCCAGATGTTCGGCTTGTTCGATGCTCATCAGGCTGACACCGAACAGGCCAAGGAAAATCATGTATTTCAAGGGCCAAAGCCGCTCGTGCAGGCCCCAAGGCAGAGTCCATTGCGGAATGTGGAGCGCGCGGGCGATGCGGTTGGTCAGCTCTTGCAACGCGCCAAAGGGGCACAGCCAGCCGCAATAGGCGCCGCGGCCCCAGAACAGCAGCGCGGCGGCCACCGAGAACCACAGGATAAAGGTCAGCGGGTCCAACAGGAAGGCTTGCCAGCTGAACCCGTTCATCAGCGCCCCAAACAGCGCCATCAGGTTGACGACAGAAAGCTGCGCATTGGCCCAAAAGCCAAGAAAGACCAGCGTGACAGTCAGGAACCCCATGCGGAACCAGAAAAAGGCGCGGGCATTGCGGGTCGCGATGCCTTGGAAAAAGAACACCGCTGTCAGGACGAACAGCATGAGGCCAAGGCCAATGATCTCGGGCTTGCTGTCGGCCCAGATCTTTTTCCACAGGGCGGCTTGCGCGCTGTCTTCGTCGGCATCGGCCAGCGTTTCTGCGGCGCTGGGCTCGGCAGGTGAGGCTTTGGGAACCGCCCGCAGATAGCTTTGCGGCAGTTGGTAGCCAAGATCAAAGGTGGTGAACAGCTTTTCAATCGGCCCGACCTCCCGCTGCACCAACAGCTGCAGGCGAAAGGGTTTTGTGGGGTCAAAACCGGTATCGGCCGGGATCTTGAACAGATCAGCCTCGGTAAACTCTGGGGCGCCATTGGCGACAACCGAAACCAGTCGCTTGTGCATCCGGTCACGGAACCGCACCGAGACGTCGTCCTGAATAAGCACGATGCGGTCAAAGATGCCGCCGCGCACATAGCCCGAGCCTTTGAACGAATAGATCCCCCGCCCGACGACCACGATGGCGTGATCCCCCGGTTGCAACCATGCAGCCAGATTGGCCTGCTCTGCCTCACCCAGAACCGCCTTGCCGATGGCCGGAACCGATACGAGCGCGGTTTGCATTTCGATGAAATTGGTTTCGGGCGGCTCGGTCAGGGCGCGTTCGGCGGCGCGTTTGTCTTCCAAGCCGGCAAAGGCGGTGTTCACCTGTCCGACATCCAACGCCAGACGCCGCAGCGTCCCGTCGCCTTCCATCGCGGTCCAGTCTTTAGGTGCCACGGCGTCGGGATTGATTTCAAAGGCCGGGCCAGCAGCGGTGTTCTCTACCTTCAGCCCACCCAGCCCCAGTGCGCGCGCCACCTTCAGCCCCGAGCGCACGATGCTGTCGTCAATCACCATCACCGTAACGGTCGCACCCGAGATGATATCTACATCATGGCTTTCGCCGCCTGACTGTGCTTCGGCCACCAGATCAAGACCAATATAGCCTTCGACCATGGCTTTCACCTTGGCTTCGGGGATCCCGATCAGCACGATGGGTTCGGAATGTTTGACCAACCGCACGCCCATGACATGCGCCTGCGGGTCTAGGGCGACCAGCGTGTGAATCGGTTTGCCGGAATAGCCGGTCGTGCCCACGAAATCCGAGGTGACAAAGGCCCAGCCGATTGTTTCGCCGCCCTTCAGAACGGGTGCAACCGGAACGTCATCGCGCAACGGACCATAGCCATCTGCGCCCGGCACCAGATCCGCGGCGGCAACTTCGGTCAGGAATTTTTCCAGCACACTTTCGGCCTGCACCGGAAGCGTTGTCAGCCAAAGCGCTGCAAGGGCTGCGAAAATCCGGGCAAGACGGCGAAGTTGGGGCAAGGCATAGGTCATCGGCGGGTGTCCAAATGGATACACCCGGAGCTTTGCCACGGCTGTGCCGCATCCCACTTGACCAAAGTCAGGTGGGACAGGGAATACCCGCAGCGACGGTTGAAAACTCGCCGGATGTTGGATGGCGTTGGGGGGCCGCGTGGTTGCGGCGCCCGGTGTTGCTTGGGTGGCTGTGGCTGACGGCGCAGGGGGCGCAGCGCGCGGACGGTGGTGACAGGTGAAAGGCCGGGAAGGGTTTCGGTCAAGGCAAGTGGGCTGGGCACACAGTCCGGGCAATGCCCGCAGGCGGGCCGATCCGCGGCGGGCTTGCCAGCGGCATCCAGCAAAAGGTCCTGTTCTTGGCCATTCGCGCAGATCTGAATCTGATGGAAGCCCGCTGTCGCAAGCATGGAAGATCGCGCCGCCCCCGCCAGACCCAGGGCCATCGACAGAAATATCCAAAGCAGAAAGCGAAGGCGCATTTCCAACCTTTGATCGAGCTATCCCGCGGCGTCCCCCGCAGTCCCGGAGCGTTCATTCCTCAAATCGGCAGGTGGGCCGCCAAGCTACGTTAGCCCGAACGAATTCCGCGGTTCTTGACTTGTGTTAGGTGACGAGGAAATGCCTCAACGCGGCGAAAGGTTCCCGGTTTTGAAAACTTATTTTATGGGGTGCTCGTCAGGTGTCGTTTGCCGCCGCAGGGCCTGAAGGTGGAACGTCACGCAGGTTGCCCTTTGTGTCGGTCGGTCCTCGATCATTGGTGTTGCACCCAGTTGTTGTGCAAACGCCGTCATAAGTTGCAGGCCAATCCCGGTATCCGCATTTTGCGCCGACCCGACGCCATCGGGATACTCGGCGTTTACTTCAAGTTTGGCCGTGCTTTCGTCCAACTGGTGCAGCGCCACGCTGATCCGCTCTGGCCGGTTGGGCTGATTCAGCGCTGCCGATACGGCCTCGGTCATCAAAAGCGCCAAGGGCACCGCCTGTTCCGGCGCAAGCCGCAGCTCGTCAACATCCAGCGCGACATGGACGGCCGCACCGGCGGGGGATTGCAAGCCGCTGATTTGCCGAATGATTTCAGAAAATAATTCACGCACGGTGACGTCGGCTTGCCCCGAGGTCTGATACAGGCCGCGGTGGATGGTGGCGAGGCTCATCACCCTGTCGCGGAGATCTTTCAGCAGCGACTTGGCCTCTTGGCTGGTGGTTTTGCGAATCTGGATATTCATGATCGAGGCGATCAGTTGCAGGTTGTTCTTCACCCGATGATGCACCTCGCGCAGCAGGACTTCCTTTTGGTGCAAAAGGTCTTCCAGTTCCGCCTCGCCGCGGGTGATGTTTTCGGTCATCAGCCGGTAAGCCGCACCCAGATCGCGCAATTCAGCAGGGGCGCTGCGCAGCCGGGGCGGCTCCAACCGCCTGTCACCTTGGGCAAAGCGGGTGATCGCCCGGTGCAACGTGCGCACATGGCGCGTGACCAGCCGTTCTGCGGCCCAAGCGGCCACCAAAAGCCCGACACTCCACATCAGGAGCGGGGTCAGATAATTTGCCAGCCGCACCTGCGCGATCAACCGATTATCGTCGTTGCGCCAACTGCTCATCAAGTAAAGTTCGCCCTTAATGACCGGGGCGACAGCATAGGTGCGCAGGTTTCCCAGCCGAGACAGTGCTTGAAAGACCTGCCGTGACTGGCCAACCAATTCGGCAAGCGGCGGTTCTGCCGGCAGACGGCGGGCGGCCTCATCAAGATCAATGTTGGCGGTCATCACCTCGCCAGTGCGATCAAAGCTCCAGAAAAACAGCAAGTCCTGTTGCCCCTGAGGGTCTGGTGACAGGTGACCGTGCTGGGCCTCCAACGCGCTATGAGGCAGCGAAATGACGGCGTATCCGGTCTTTTTCCCTGCCGCATCGCGCACCGGATGGGTCACCGCCAGAATCGAGGTCTGCGAGATGCTGCCCTTGCGGCTGACCCGCAGCGACGGCTTTTCCTGATCGCGTAAAAACAGGAAATTCGGATTGTCGGTGAAGTCATGGGCACGCCCAACAGAAGAACACCGCATCTGCCCGTCCATCGGCACAAAGGCGATCAGGGTGGCTTGTGGCATCTCTCCCTTCAGCCGCCGCATCAAATCCTGGCAGCGTGCCGCGTCGCCCGCAACGTCAGGCAGCGCTTGGGCCAAAGCGGCCACCATGCCCTGCGCGGCGCGGATCATGCTGGTTTCGTGTTCTGCGACCTGCAGCGTTGCACCAAGCAATCCGCTTTCGGCCCGATTGCGCAATTCGTCTTCCAGTGTGCGGGTCTGCATCACCGATGCCGCGCCGATCGGCAACAGTGCCAGCGCAAGGATCACGGCAAAACGCGAGGCAAGGCGGCCTTGGCCCGGTTGCGCGCGTGACCCCCGCCCGGCCGTCATGCCGCATGCGCCCCGGGTCGTCCTGTCACCGCCATCGTGGTTTGATCCGCATCGGTCAGCACGCTTTCGCCCTCTGCCAGCCCCATCAATCTTGCCAGCCGCGACCGGGCTCGGCTTGCCCGGCTTTTCACGGTGCCCACGGCGACGCCCATCATCTCGGCAGCCTCTTCACAGGAAAAACCGGAGGCACCGACCAGCATCAACACTTCGCGATGTTCGTCCGAAAGCTTGGCAAAGGCACGTTCAAAATCACTGTAGGCCAGACGACCATCATGATCGGGTTTGACGGAAAGGCGCAGGGCATAGCTGCCATCGGGATCGCTCACTTCGCGGCGGCGCTTGCGGATCGTCGAGAAATAAGTGTTCCGCAGGATGGTGAAAAGCCAAGCCTGAAGGTTGCTGCCCGGCGCAAATTTCTCGGCATTGGTCCACGCTTTTACGATGGTATCCTGCACCAGATCATCGGCGGCCGGCCTGCTGCGTGTCAGGCTGAGCGCAAAGGCCCGCAGCGGCCCAAGATGGTCAACCAGATGATCGCGGAAATCTTCCACCGGTTTGTCGGCTGCCGCGGCAGCGGGGTCACATACGGCGTCGTTCCGCTGCCTTGTCATGGCTCATCCCCAGTCCTGTGGGGCGGCGGGGCAGGTTCCTCCAGCGATTTTGTGCGCAGTTGGTCCAGCAAAAGCCGGAACCGTTCCGGCACTTCTTCTTTCGTGATATCGTCATAGATGCGCTTCAGGTTCGCGTCGATCTGATCCTTGATTCTGGATCTGGGCGCTTTGTCAGACATGTCAGTGTCCATCATTTTTCACGCATCTTTCTAACTATAGGGAACCAAACTCATCTTCCCAGTGTTTGGTTCCCAGAAAAGTTCGCCAAGGGAGAAAATCATGACGTCAGCGCCGCAAACCGGGTCATCGGCTGCGCAGGGGATGCCGACGCGCCCGCGGCTTGATCTGGCCAGCCTTGTCGCAGGCCATCTTCCCTATCTGCGCCGCTATGCCCGTGCCTTGACCGGCAGTCAGACCAGCGGTGATTCCTTTGCCGCCGCCACGCTTGAAGCCGTTCTGGAAGATCCGTCTGTGCTGCGTGCCGGTGATGATCCCAAGGTCGGGTTGTTTCATGCTTTTCATCTGGTCTGGGCCAGTGCCGGTGCGCCCGTGGGCGATGCCGACACCCCGCTGTCGGCCAGAGCGCAGGCCCATATGGCGATGCTGACCCCGAACACACGCGAAGCCTTGCTCTTGAATGTGATCGAGGGGTTTGCGCAGCCAGAAATCGCGGCGATCATGCAGATTGGAACCAAGGACGTCGCCCATTTGATTCAGGTCGCCTTGCAGGAAATGGAGGCCTCGGTTGCGGGCAAGGTGCTTGTCATCGAGGACGAAGCCATCATTGCGATGAACCTGTCGACCATCGTGCAGGAAATGGGCCATGCAGTGACCGGCATTGCCGCCACCCGCAGCGAAGCCGTCAGTCTGGCGCTTCGCGATCGCCCCGATCTCATCCTCGCCGATATTCAGCTTGCGGACCGCTCCTCGGGGATTGATGCTGTCAATGACATCCTGTCGCAATTCAATGCGCTGCCGGTGATCTTTATCACCGCGTTCCCTGAACGACTGTTGACCGGCACGCGCCCGGAACCGACGTTTCTTATCACCAAGCCTTTTACCGAAGAGCAGATCTATTCTGCCGTGTCACAGGCGATGTTCTTTGCCAGCACCGAGACGCTGACCGCCTGATCTCGCGGGGTACAAAGGGGAACCCTTGCGCTCAAGCGGCGTTAACCTGTCGAGGGGGCAGAGGCCCCCGATGACACAGGAGAGCTTCTTATGCTGCGTTCCATGATCTTTGCTGTCACGGTGAACCTCGCTGTGGTTCCGATGGCCTTTGCGGCCGACCCTTGGACTGTGAAATCGGTTGATGTGACAACCGACCTTGCCGCTGTCGCCAACCCGACCGCCGCCACCTATTGGGCACGTCTGGATGAAGACTTGGAGGGCGCGATTGCATCGCGGCTGGGCGACAGGATTGCCACAAAGGGCGTCGACATCAGTATCGACATTGCCGAGGTTGAATTGTCGAACGGCTTTACCGATGCAATCGGTCTGGCCGACACCCGGATCATCGGCGATGTGACCATGCGCAACGACGACGACAAATCGCAAAACCGCTTTTATCAATTGTTGGTGGACGTCAATCAGGCCAAGCCGATGATCTCATCAGATGTCAGTCTGGAAACCCTGCCAGCCGATACCCGCGTCTACTATGATGCGATGATTGCAGCCTTTGCCCAAGCGATTGTCAGCAAGCTGGAATAGCGCTGGGCGCCCGTCGCTGGCCGGCGCCACGCCGTCTGTGTGCGAGCATAAAAAAGGCGCCGACATCGACCCCCAGGGTAGATTGTCGGCGCCAGAGCAAGGGGGAAGGGAAGCACCCTTTGCAGACGGCAGGACAGGGACTTTCTTGCAACCGTCTGCCGGAGAAACCTTCAGACCACAGATGGGTTCCCACCTTGGAGGAACTTTTTTGCGACCCGCCTAACCGGTGCGACCTTGGGTATTGCCCTTGGTCAGAGTTGTGGTTGCTTCGGAAAAATCCTCGCGCATGGCATTGGCCAGACCGCTGAGAACGTCGGCCGCACGGGCCTTTTCGCTGCGCAGCAGATCATCGGCCTGTTTCATCAATCGGTCCCGCTCTGCCCCCAAAACCCGGTTCTCGATCTGACTTTGCGGCAAGACAGATGCCAGCGCGGCCCCCAGACCCAGTGCCAGACAGCCCGTCAAAAGGGGGCTTTCTTCAACGGTGGCAACCGCCCTGCGCCCCAAGCTTTGCCCTGCAAGATAAGCCGTCTCGCGGGCGGTTGCGATGCGGGTCTGGGCCTCGGGCGGCAAGGTTTCCAGCCCCTGCCGAAATGCGGTATTCGCGTCGCGGGCAAGCTCTTTCAGGATGCGGTCCCGCTGGGCCTGTGCATCTGCGGCCGTGGTCGATTTGCCCCGAACATTGCGATCGAGACGGCGAAGCGCCGCGCTTGCCTTGGCGCGCAGACTGTCGGTTTCGCTGATCCAATTCAGATCGGGGTCTTTCAAGGGCGCAACCGGGCCACCCTCGTCTTCCCAGCGCGATAGGGCTTCGTATTTTGTCCCCGCCAAAATCTCGCCGCTTCGCACGATGGGGCGGGGCGTGCGGCCAAAGACCAGCCAGGCCAGTCCCGCAGCCGTCAACGCGGCCGCAAAGGGATTGTCGCGGATCGCTTGGTCGGCGCCCCGCGCCAGAGGGCCAAGGTGCGCACGCAAGGTACAGCTCAGCTCCTCCAGCAGCGCGTTGGCGGTCAAGCGATCCCTCAGCTTCCCAAGGTTATCGCCAAGGCGCGCGCGCTCTGCTTGCAATTCGCGTTCAATGTCGTCCGTGTCATAGGCCATCGGATTTCCCCCTGGTTTGCAAGGTTTCCAGATCTTGCTGAAGGTTGCGTGCCGGGCGGCGGGCGCCCCGTGTCGCATCCAAAAGCAAGCGGCGGGCATGCTGGCCATAGCCGCAACCCAAAAGCGCAAGCAGCGCGCCGACCAGCAAGGTCGCCCAGACCGGGGCCAGCCCGGCGGTGACCAGCCCCAACACCGCCCCAGCGGCAAGGCAGGTGATCCCGGCCATGATAAAGATCGCCGCAACGCCCAACAGCACCAGCGCAGAGGCCGCCTTATGGGCACTTGCCGCCGCCTCGGCCTGTGCCAAAGCAACTTCTCCTCGGATCAAGCGCATTATCCCGGCCATCACCTCGCCCAGAATCTCGGTGAGGGTGTCGGGGCGATCATGGTGGTCGGCCGTTGTCATGGCGAGGGTCCACCCTTGCCTTCAGCTGATGATCGCAGGAACCGGGCCAAGGCAAATCCGGCCAAAGCCGCGCCTGCCGCAAAGAGACCAGGATTGTCGCGCGCAAGGCGGCGGGTCCGCGACAAGAGATCGCCGGGGCTGTGGCGTCGCAGGCGATCCGTTGCGCCTGTGACGCCATCTGCCAAACCCGATAGCACCCGCGATTGCAGACCATCCAGATCTTCGGCGCTGTCTTGCAAACTGCGCGCCAGACGTTCGCCGGTGGTCACCAAGGTCTCGCGGGCGTCGTCGACGCGCGCCGAGGTTGCTTCGCGCAGCGCCTCTGCAGTGTTGGTGACCCGCGCAGAGGCCTCTTGCTTGATGGTTTTTGCGGCATCTTTTGTCCTGTCGGCCGCCGCGCCCAGACCCTCACGCGCCTTCCCGGCCGCCAACTCTGCCGTTTCGGCGATTTTGGTTTTCAATGGTGTGTTGGTCATGCTGCACTCCTGCTGTTGTGCTATGGTCAGCCATCAGGAAACGCCCGGATGCACGGTCGGGTTCCCTTCAGCCGGGCACGCCGCCGCGGAGGTGTGCAGAGTGCTGCAGGCTCAGCCCCGACTGGCACCGCAGAGCCGCTGGATCAGCTGCACCAGATCCTGATGGCCAAAGGGCTTGGCCAGCCGGGGCAGCACATCGTCTTCGCTTTGCGGCAACTCCGCATAGCCGGTGGCAAGGGCGACCGGGATCTGCCAGCCCCGAGCCCGCATCTCGGCGGCAAGTTGGGTGCCGGTCATGCCGGGCATGGCATGGTCGGTCAGCACCAGATCAACCTGATCTGCGCTCGCCAGAAAATCCAACGCAGCCGCCGCTGAGTTCACCTCGACGACCTGGTGGCCCAAGTCTTCCAGCATGGCACTTGTGCCCATCGCGACCAGCGGATCATCGTCGACCACCATGATGCACAACCGGCTGGCGGCAGGCTGGTCATTTTCTGTCTGGGTGCCGGATGGTGCCGGGCCGGGGGCCTGCGTGCCTTCGGTATTCACGGGCAACCAAAGCGCAACAGTTGTGCCTTGGCCCGGCAAGCTTTCCAGCAGCATTGTGCCGCCCAATTGCACGGCAAGCCCGTAAACCATCGATAAACCAAGACCGGTGCCCTTGCCGACCCCCTTGGTGGTGAAGAAGGGTTCCGTGGCGCGGCGACGGGTGGTTTCATCCATGCCGCTGCCGGTATCGGTGACCGCCAGAACCACATAGGCGCCGGGTGCCAACCGAAGATCGCCAGCGTCCGAAAGGGGCGCTGCATTGGCCGAGATGGAGACAGCGCGGGCCGTGATCGTCAGCGTGCCACCTTGGGGCATCGCGTCGCGGGCGTTCACCGCAAGGTTCAAAAGCGCAAGTTCCAACTGGTTCAGATCGCCACGGATCGGTGGCAGATCGGCCGGTAATTGATCGCAGAGTGTGATCTGCGGCCCAAGAGATCCTTCCAAAAGGTCGTGCAGCCCCGCAATCATGGCGGCAAGGTCAATCACGGTGGAGGACAGTTCTTGCCGCCGGGCAAACGCCAAGAGCCGACCTGTCAGCAGGGCGCCGCGTTCTGCGGCCTCCATCGCGCCAGCAACCAGACGGGCCAGCCGCGGGTCGGTCGTGCGGGTCTGCGCCGCCCGAAGATTGGACAGAATCGCGGCCAGTAGGTTGTTGAAATCATGCGCCACACCACCTGTCAGCTGGCCGATGGTTTCAATCTTCTGTGCCTCGTGCAACTGCGCCTGCGCCTCGGACAGCGCGCGGGCTTGGGCATGGTCGGCCGTCATGTCGCGACCAACCGCGTAAAGCCGATCCACATCAGGTTCTGACGTGAGCCGCCAGTTGACGGGCCGCCATTCGCCATCAGCGGCCTGTATCCGCGCCTCGACAAAGGCAGAGCCGCCGTGCTTGAAAAGTTCGTGCTGCGCCGCTTCGATCCGGGGCAGATCGTCGGGGTGAAAAATCGCGGCATAGGGCCTGCCGATCAGCTGTCCGGGCGCGCGGCCCAGCATCCGCGCCCAACTGTCGCTGACTTCGTGCAACACGCCCGCGCTGTCGGTGGTGGCCAGAAAGTCGTCTGTCACCGACCACAACCGATCGCGCTCGGCCGCGGCCTGTTCCATGCGGTCGGCCAAGCGACGGTTCAGCGATTGCAAGGCGATTTCTTTGTGCTTGCGGGCGGTGATGTCACGCAGAGAGCCAACCAGCCGACGGATATCTCTGCGCTGCGGACTGTTGGGTTGCCGCGGCTGATCCGGGCCAGAGGTTTGGCCGCGCTCTGGGGCGGGCCAAGGGCTGACCTGCGCCATCACCGAAAGCCAGATCGGCCGCAGGTTCATCCCGCTGTCAATGCGGATTTCAATCGACATGCGGCCTTCGGCGGGTGCGTTTAACGCCCCTTCGAGGCCGGAACGCAGCGCCGCGCGGTCGTTTGGGTGAATACGTTGCAGAAAACTATTCAGCGTTGGCGGACCTTTGCCGCTGTCACGCAAGATGGCCAGACTGGCCGCATCCCAGCTGAGTTCTCCGCTGCCAAGGTCCAGTTCGAAGATGCCCAGCCCAGCCGCCTCCTTCGCCAGCCGCAGCCGGGTTTCACTCAGGCGCAGGTCATCTTCGGCTCTGCGCTGGTCATCGATGTCGGTGACCGCGCCAATCCATTCCTGCACTTTGCCATCAAGCGGGCTGACAAGTGGTGCACCTCGCACCACAAAATGCCGCCAGCGCCCGCTTGGGCCGTGCCAGATCCGGCCCCCCGACTGGTAATGCCCGCCGCCCTTGACCAGCGCGGCCTGCCAGTCGTCCATCAGGCGCGGCAGGTCATCGGGGTGGATCATTCGGGTCCAACCCTGTCCGGCATGGTCCGGCCAGTTCTGCCCGGTATAGGCGGCCCAACTGGGTTGCGGTGTCGCAAAACCGCCCGCAGTGTCGGTGGACCAAACCACCGCAGCGGAGGCCTCCAGAACCGTGCGATGACGGGCTTCGGCTTGGCGCAATGCCCGTTCGCTGCGTTCCCGTTCCACGGCGGCCCAACTGCGCTCGGCCACATCGCGCACAAGTGCGATGTCTGCTGCCTGCCAGTCGCGCGGCTGCGCATCGGCCAGATACAAGGTTGCGACCACGACGCCATCGCGCAGCAAAGGCACAATCAAGGCCGCGCGGGTTCCATGTTCCAAAAAGGCAGCGGGGGTTTTGATGCGATTGTCGTGCAGCACATCGGCGATTTCGATGATGCGACCTTGGGCCAGCTCGCCCCGGATCCAATCTCCCAGATTGGTCAGCCCCTGGGTCGGGGTCAGGCTGCGGGCAATCCCGTCACTCCATTCTTCAAAAAAGGCATCTGAGAGGGTTGGCTCGCCAGAATGATCGGCCGAATGGCTGGCAAAGCCCGCCCGCGTCACGCCAAAAAATCGCCCCAAGGCGCGTACTGTTACCCAGGCAGCGCGACGATCACTGCGCAACTGATCGGCCAGTTGCAGCAAAAACACTTGCCGCGCTTCGGCGGCGCGCTGGGCGGTTACATCGCTGGAAAGGCCGACAAGGCCGATGAGCTTGCCTTGGGCGTCACGCAAGGGCGCGCGGATGGTGTGCAGCACCATGTGACGCCCGTCTATCGTGGTGACAGATTCATCTCGCCGGGTGGTGCGTCCGGTGGCCATCACCTTCATATCGGACATCAGCCGTGTCTTGCCGCCGGAATTCGGCATCAATTCATAGCTGGTACGGCCCAGCACCTGATCGAGCGGCAGGCCGACCATCGCCAAGGTTGCGGCATTGGCATAAAGCATCCGGCCTTCGGTGTTTTTGGCATAGATGATTTCGGGGGAACTGTCGCCCACGGCCGCCAGCAATGCCTCGCGATTGGCAAGCGCCTGCTCGGCGCTGCGTTCCAAGGTCAGGTTTTCCGTGGTCAGTACAGCACCTTGTACGCACCCGGCGGCGTCGTGCAGCGGCACCCAGTTGACGCGAACGGTGGCGGGCACCGCCGCGCCAATCGTATCGTCCGGTAAAGACAAGGCGATGATCTGGCCGCGAAGGCTTTCGCCTTGCAGCACCCGTCCAATACGGTCACCCGCCGCGTGCGCGATTTCAGGCATCGCGTCGGCAAGGCCCAGTCCCACGAAATCGTCTGCGGTCCGGCCATGCATGTGCAGCATCGCCTCATTGACCCGCAAGATCCGCAAGTCACGGTCAAGCACACAAAGCCCGATCGGAGCCGCTTCGTAAATCGTGCGAAGCTCGTCCGCCTGTTGGTGGGCCCGCGCTTCGCTTTCTGCAAGGCGGCGTCGTGCCTCTGCCTCGGCGGTGATATCGCGCGTCACGCCGGTGGTGCGGATAGCCGTGCCGGTGTCGTCATACTCAATCCGCGCCTCGGAGTGGAAAATTCGCCCATCGATGCCGCGAAACTCGGCGGCAAAACTGGAAAGGTGCTTGGCCATAGCGGCCGCGAACAAGGCCGTCAGCCGGCCGTGATCCGCAGGATCTACAAAGAACAACGCCGCCGCCGCGCTGTCGGGCAGATCCACCTCGGCGCAGCCGATCACGGCCGCAGCTGCCCCATCCCAAGTTTGGCGCCCCGTCCGCATGTCATGTTCCCATAGGAACATCTGCGCTGCTTGACCTGCGCGATACAGTCGCTCTTGTAACAGCCGCACAGGGGTATCCGCGCGCCCAAGACCCGGCTCGTCCATCATGGCATTGCTGTCCAATCTGACTTTCCGCCCTTCGCAGGCCCTGAGACGGACCTTCGGCTCACGTTAGCGTGAAATCCGCTTCGGGTCACAACCTTCCCGCGATAGGCCAGCGGCAAAACGCCGTTTTCGCACCATGAGGACGCCCGCAACGTCGTGGCCCAATCCTTATACCGCGCGGGCGACGTTTTCGGGGGAACCATTCGGCGACAACCGCGTTTCACCAAATTGCGCCGTGTGTCAGGGCCGTCGCATTTGGACCTGCCGAGGCACGGCGCCAATTTGTTGATTCGCAAGTATCACTTTGTTTCGCGGCTGCGCTGGCGACCCCTCCTCCATCTCTTGCATCACCATCCTGCGCGCCCGGTTGACCCGGCTTTTGACCGTGCCGACCGCACAACCGCATATGCGGGCGGCGTCTTCATAGGTTTCTCCCAGCATCACGACGAGGATCAGCATCTCGCGATACTGTTGCGGCAGGCGTTCGATGGCCGCCAACAGGCGTTTGTGGGTGATGACAGCATCATGCACGGGTTCCACCAGCACGCTGGCGGACACGCAGTCCTCCAGCCCCGGCCGTTCCCGCGCAGACTTCTTTGCGGCGGTGTAAAAGGTGTTGCGCATGATGGTGAACAGCCAAGATTTCAGCCGCGTGCCGTGTTCAAATCGGCTCTGGTTCTTCAGCGCCTTGGCCAAGGTTTCTTGGACCAGATCGTCACAATCAGCCGCATTGCGGGTCAGTGCGCGGGCATAGGCGCGCAGGCTGGGGATGACGTCGACAAGTTCAGTCGAAAAAGTCTCGGCCGCCATACGGGCCTCCGGTTTCTTTATGGGATCGTGGAAAAAACGCGGCGCCATGACGGGCGCTCCGCGAGCGTCAAAAGGGTTTGGCAGGGAGCCGCCGACGCAGGGTGCTGTTCCCTTTTAGCAACAGCGGGACCCTCGCTGTGTGGTCTGGTCGGGTCGGCAGGAACCATCTCGGACGGTCCGGGTTCATAGGGGCAAGCTTTTGATTTCGATGACAGGCATTGGCCCGGCATTGCGCCGCGATCCGGGTACGAAAGGAAAAGCCATGAACCCGCAAGATTTCGTCACGGATCTGCAGGGGCCTTTGTCCCAGGCCTACCCAATCCCTGTGGGCGGTTCGGACAAGCTCGACCGGGCCTTGCTGCGTTTGGCAAAGGCCGGACCAGACGGTGTGGGCAAATCAAGCGAGGCCGAACGGCCCTGCGGTGATCAGGCCCCACCGCGCCGGTAAGGCCCTCGCTTCAATGTGACCATTGCCCTTTTGCGATGCGCGCAGATCCGGCCCTGCCGCCTCGGGATCAACCCCGCAGGAGGTTGGGCTGCCTGTCACAATGCGGCATTTGGGCGCTTTTTGCTTTGGGCCAGATTTGCCCGACCCCGCGCCTTAGCAGCGCGCGGTGTAGCGGTTGCCGTTGATGTCGCGATAGACACAATAGCCGGGCCGGCTGGATTGACCGATGAGCGAGCCCGCAATGCCGCCCACACCCGCGCCAATTAGCGCACCCTCAACGCGGTCGCCGTCATCTGAGACGGCTGCGCCGAGAACTGCTCCGGTCAGGGCGCCGCCGACGACGGGATCCGTGGTCGGCATGCAGGCTGGAAGGGCCGCAATAAGGCCAAGAAGCAGAACGATGGATTTCATGATGGTCTCCTGTGGCAAAGGCTTCCCGAGACAACGCAGGCGTCCCCATTTGGTTCCCGATGCCCCCGAAGGGCGCGCGATCTCTTTTGACCAAAGGTTTGCAAAACCGCTTCCTGATTGCGCCGGATGCGACGCAAATTGACCGTCAGCCCCAAGACCGCCCAATCAGGATAAGATCCCATACCGCACCCGCAAGATCGATCGGTGCGGCGGGCGGCGCCAAGGTTGCCACATGTGCCATATCCTGCCCTCACCGCAATCCGAACAGGGACAGGATCGCCATGACGACCACCACCAGACCGACAAGATAGATGATGCTGCGCATAAGTATCCCTCATCTCAGATCATGCAGCCCCTTTGCTGCAGAATCTAAACGTGGGTCGGGAGTTTGGGTTCCGTGGCGGGAACATTGCGGTGTTTGGCAGGTTCTGTCTGCATCGGCGGATTGGCCGCCGCATGAAGGAGAACATCATGACCATGGAAAACAAGCAGGGTCCCGGATCAAAGACGGGGCAGACCAAGGAAACAGAACTGGCCAATGACCGTGGCACTGCACAAGCCACGCAGGGCGACCCGAAACAGGGTGCCGGGGCCAAGGATCGTCCGGGCCAGATGGGCACTGAAAAGCCAGCGGGCCGCACCGATCAGCAGCAGGGCGACGGCCAAAAGTGACTGACCGATCGCTATGCCGGATCGGGGGGCTGCGGCCCCCCTTTTCCATGGCCGACCGGCCAGCAAGACCGGGATAAGGTGGCCAAGGTTCCCGGCCAGTCTCTCCTGAACGCGCGCGTGGAATCCGTCAGAACCGGCGCGGGTTTGGAAGGTGCCCAACAAGGTTGCGCTTACCATATGCGAGAAAACCGATGGCAGAGCCGGCAAATCCTGTTAGTGATCGTGCCATATTGGTTTGATTATTATGAGGACGCCCATGCAGGATGCCTTGATCGGGCACACCGGTTTTGTCGGTCAAACCCTGTCGCGCCAGCATCATTTTGCATCACGGTTCAATTCGGCAAACATCCACAGCGCCACTGACCAAGATTACGCGACGGTCGTTTGCGCGGCCGCGCCCGGCTCAATGTTCGAGGCGAACCGCTTTCCCGACCGGGATGCACAGGCGATTGATCGGCTGATCAACCGGCTGTCGGGGGTGCGCGCAGGGCGTTTTGTGCTGATCTCGACCATTGCGGTGCTGGATCGTTTTGACGGGCAGGCGACCGAGACAACGACCGCGTTTCAGACCGGGATTGCCTATGGTGTGAACCGCCGTCGACTGGAAACCTTCTGCGCGGCGCATTTTGCGGACTGCCTGATCGTGCGGTTGCCTGCGCTATTCGGTCCGGGCTTGCGCAAGAACTTCCTCTTTGATCTCTTGAACCCCGTGCCTTCCATGCTGCCGGCGACGCGATACGACGCTTTGATCGCCGTGCTGCCGCAGCCCTTGCAGTCCTTGGCGGTGGCGGTCTTTGCCCATGATCCTGCCTTAGGCATGTATGTGCTGGACCGGCCTGCGCTGAACCAATCCACCCTGCGCCCCGCGTTGGAGCGCTGTGTCACAGCGGCGGGATTTTCGGCGCTGGGCTTTACCCATCCTGAAAGCCGATTTCAGTTTTACGACATGACCCGGCTTTGGGCTGATGTGCAGGTGGCGCAGGCGGCCGGGCTTTCGGTGATCCATCTTGCCCCCGAACCGCTTGTGGCAGGCGCGGTGCATCAAGCGCTGACCGGGGGGCCGATGCCCGCCTCGGAGGCAAGGCTGCACCACGAGGATATGCGGTCCGCCCATACCGGGCTTTGGTCAAGGTCCGGCCCCTATCTGATGGACAAGGCTGACTGCCTGACGCGTCTGCGGCGGTTCTATGCCGAGGCGACCGCATGAAGCTGTCGGTGTCGAATATCGCCTGGACCCATGGCGAACGGCTGGAGGCCTATGCCCTTTTGCAGCGCTTCGGGATCTCCGGGCTGGAAATTGCACCGGGTGTCCTTTTCGCCGGGCAGGCAGATGTGTTCGACCCTGCCCCCGCCGTGGCCCGGCAGGCGTTGCAAGAAATCGCGGCGGCAGGGTTGCAATTGACCTCGATGCAGGCGGTTTTGTTCGGCGTCGAGGGGGCCGCGCTGTTCGGCACCGCTGAAGAGCGAGCGCGCTTTGAAAACGCCATGCGTCGCGCCATCAATTTTGCGGGCCGCTTTGGAATTCCCAATCTGGTGTTCGGCGCGCCGCGTCAGCGTGTGGTGCCACAGGACATGCCGCAAGCGCAGGCGTGGGATCTGGCGCTGGAACGGTTCAGGGCATGGGGCAACGCGGCACAGGCCAACGGAACGACCCTGTCGGTCGAGGCAAACCCCGCCGGTTATGGGACGAATTTTCTGAACACGCTTGGCGAAACGCTAGACTTTGTGGACCGCTTGGCAGAGCCTGCAGTCAGAGTTGTGTTGGATACCGGTGCAGTGCGTATGAACCAAGATGTTGTTGATCTTGCCCTTCTTTCCCCCTGGTTGGGTCATGTGCATCTGAGCGAACCCTATCTTGCGCCCGCACCGGCCGAAGTGGCGCCGACGGCCGCACTTTTGCAGGGCCTTGCGCGGGCGGGCTATCCGGGCGCGGTTTCCATTGAAATGAAGCGGGATGCGGCGGGGCTGGTGGCGCTTGAGGGGCGGCTTTCTGTGGTATTGGCGGCACAGGCAAAGGCGGGCCTTGCCCAATGACCGCTGCCGCCACCTTGCGCGAAAACATCCTTGTCTCGGTCTGCTTTGGCGAGGTGCCGAACACCCCTGCCGCCTTTGACGCCTTGCGTCAGACCGCGGCCCGGTTGGCGGGGGGGTATCGGTTTTGGGAAATCATTGTTGTCAGCCTGTCGGATGAGGTGACACCCCTGCTGGCGTTGGTCCGCGACATTCCCAACTTGCGGCTGATTTCGGTGCGCAGTGGCGCCGAATACTATCGCCGCCGCGCCATTGCCGCCGCCGAGGCGATTGGCGATGTGGCGGTGCTGACCTCGATTGATGAGATCGGGGCGTTGGACATCATGGCGATGATCGAACAGGCGGCGGCGCAAGAGGTGGTTGTTGTGGGCCGCCTTACGGACCCTCCGGCCTTGGACCGGCTTTTGGCCGGGCCTTGGGTTGCCTTTGGCCATTGGGCCGGGTTTCAGGTCAGCGGGCGTGAGATGCAGACGATTGCCTTTCCGCGAACCCTGCTGAACCAGATTCTGGCCCACCCGGCCAAGGAACTTGCCTTGCGTTTTCTGCCTCGGGATGAGGGGCTTGGGCAGGTGCCCTTTGCCGCGCAGACCGGAACCCGCAAGGCACGGGCGCTGCGTGATTTCGGCCGGCGGGTGACGCTGGCGCAGTTGCTGCTTATCAATCTGGCCCCGCGACTTCTGCAATCGGTGACGCTGATTTCGATGATGATCGCGCTCTTGTCGCTGCTTTATGCCGTTTATGTTGTGGGTGTCTGGGCCTTTAAGCCGGTGATTGCGCCGGGCTGGCTGACGCTGTCTGGCATGCTGAGTGCGACCGGCTTCATGCTGGGCTGTGTGTCCAGCGGCCTGTGTCTTGGCATGCAATATATTCTCAGCCGGGTTGACCGCAGCAGCTTTGACGATGTTTCTGCCGAGGTTAACCGGGTGGATCTGTTCGGCAGCGTCGCGCGTGATCTGAATGTCGAAGTTGATGGCACCCGCACCATAAGTTCCGGGCAATGACGGCAGGCGTTCGCTTTGACCATATCATCATCGGGGGCGGCTTTTACGGCTGCTGTCTGGCGCTGTTCTTACGCTCCATCTCTCGCAAGGTGCTGCTGATTGAGGCGGAGGATCGGCTGTTGTCCCGTGCCTCGCGGGTCAATCAGGCGCGGGTTCATACCGGCTTTCACTATCCTCGCTCGGCGTTGACAGCGGTAAAGTCGCTGATCCTGCACGACCGCTTTGCCAAGGATTTCCCCGAAGCGATCTGCAGCGATTTCCAGATGCTTTATGCCATCGCCGCGCGGCGGTCCAAAGTGTCGGCCAAGCGGTTTTACCGAATCTTTCGGGATCTTGGCGCGCCTATTCAACCCGCATCGGCCAGTCAGGCGGCGCTGTTTGACGGCGATCTGATCGAAGCGGCCTTTGCCTGCCGCGAGGTGGCTTTCGACTATTCGGTGTTGCAACGGCTGATGCTGGACCGGTTGCAAGCGGCGGGCGTCGAGATGCGACTTGGCGCGCGGGTCTTGGGTGTTTTCGACCGCCCGGATACGGTGGTGGTGCAGCTTGCGGATGGGGCCGAAATTCCGGCGCGTTATGCCTTTAACGTCACCTATGCCCAGATCAATGACGTTCTGAAATCGGCCGGGCTGCCACCTGCACAGTTGAAATACGAACTGGCCGAACTCGCCCTGATCGAGCCACCCGAGGAGTTGCGCCCCTTTGGCATCACCGTGATGGACGGGCCTTTCTTTTCCTGCATGCCTTATCCCGCAGCCGGTCTCCATTCACTGACCCATGTGCGCTATACGCCGCAAGACAGTTGGACGGGCGACGGCGGAACGCCACCCTATGCACGCTTGGATCAATCTGCACAGGCAACCCAAGTGATGCATATGCTGCTGGACGGTAAACGCTATGTGCCGGCGCTGGGCCGCGCCAGCTATCGCTCCTCGCTTTTCGAGGTGAAGGCTGTGCTGTTGAAGAATGAGCGGGACGATGGTCGGCCCATCCTGTTTCAGCGCCGTCCGCGTGAAAGCCGGGTCATTTCGATCCTTGGGGCGAAGATCGACAATATCTATGACCTCTTTGATCTGGTGCGGCAGACCGAGCCAGAGTTTGCGGCCGCCCACGATGGGTTTGTGGTGGGGCGGGCTGTCTGATGCAATCTGTGCGCTTTTTGGCGGTGTCGGGGGTCGGGGTCGCGCTGGATATCGGGCTGGCCTGGTCTCTGGCGACGGGCCTTGGCCTGTCCTTGTGGCTGGCGGGGGCCTTGGGGTTCTTGGCGGCGGCGCTCTTGAATTATCTCTTGCATGAGGCATGGACCTTTTGGGGTGGCCAGAACCGCCGCTCTTTTGGTCGGTTTGGCCGCTATCTGATGTCGCTGGGGCTGACGGCGGCGGTCCGGCTTTTGGCGATCCTTGGGTTTGAACGGTTGTTTGGTGCGGGGCAGGGTGCGTTGGCGGTGCTGCTGCCCAGCGTGGCGCTGTCGTTCTGCGCAAGTTTTCTTTTGGCCAGATCATGGGTCTTTGCCGAGCCCGCAGATCAGGGAGAGGGGCGATGACCGGGCCAGACAATCTGGATCCCACGGCCGCGTGGGAGGTGCCAGAGTTTTCCGAACTGGTGCTGCGCGATGCCGCCGCGCGCTATGCCCTTGTCATTCCGGTCATCAACGAAGGCGACCGTATCCGGGGGCAGTTGCAAAAGATCGCGGCCGCACGGCCTGCGGTCGACGTTGTCATTGCCGATGGCGGATCAACCGACGGCTCGTTGGATCCCGACTTTCTGCGCAATTGCGATCTACGGGCGCTTTTGACAAGGCGCGGGCCGGGCAAACTCAGCGCGCAATTGCGCATGGCCTATGCGTGGTGTCTGCGCCAAGGCTATGAGGGCATTGTCACCATGGATGGCAATGGCAAGGATGGCATTGACGCGATTGATGCCATGGTTGCCGAGCTGGATCGCGGTTGTGACTATGTGCAGGGCTCGCGCTATTTGCCCGGCGGGCAGGCGGAAAACACCCCGCTGGAGCGGACCGTGGCGAACCGGCTGATCCATGCCCCGGTGCTTAGCCTTGCGGGTCGTCATTGGTTTACAGACACGACCAACGGCTTTCGGGCCTATTCGCGGCGTTATCTCTTGGACGCGCGGGTGCAGCCATTTCGTGCGATCTTCATGCGTTATGAATTGCTGTTCTATCTGACGGTTCGCGCCGGCCAGATCGGCATGAAGGTGGCGCATGTCCCGGTGCGGCGCAGCTATCCCCGGCAAGAGGCGACGCCGACCAAGATTGCCGGATTTGGCGGCAAGCTGTCCATCTTGCGCCAAACCTTTGCCGCCGCCTTTGGCCGGTTTGCGCCTTAGGGGCTGGGAGGCATCGCCTCTGGCCGCAGGGCCAGCACCAGCCAACGCGTCGATCCGATGTCTGCCGGGATCAGCCAGCCGGGCAGGCGCCCTTCGTTCAGCGCCCGTGCAAAGCCATGTTCGGCGTCATAGGTGGCCTCTCGGCAGATCACCACGTAGTCCGGTGCGCTTTGCCGGATGGCTTGCAGCATCAGCGCCTCTGAACGGAAGGGGAAAGAGCCGTTCCAGAAGGTGTGCGCGCCGCGTTGATAGGGCACGGACAGCGCGTCGTGATGAGTCACAAGGAGCAATGGCGCGCCAAGGTTCAGCGTGGTCAAAAGCCGCGCTTTTGTCAGGGTATTCAGCTCGGCAAGCGCTTTTTCTGTGCGGCAACCGTGATCGAACGAGGGTTGCTCGAACCGTTGTGACAGATCGGTTCCGGCCAGACGGCTGGCCAGCGTCATGGCGGGGCGGTTCAGATACTGCGTGCCAAAGGCAGCAAGCCCGACAACCGCCGCGGTCAGAAACGCGGCAAGGCTGCGTCGGGTGGTCCAGCGGCGCAACAGCTCTGCCCCGACATGGCCCGCCAAAAATGGCAGGGCGGGGGCGGCAATGATGTTCATCCGCACCTGCACAAGGCTGCCGATCAGCCCAAGCCAGCCGAAGATCAGCATTTGCCCAACCGCCGCGCGTTGCGCTTTGTCATAGCTGCCGCGATTGCGCAGCCAAAACAGCGAACTCAGTGCGGTTATGACAAGGATTGGCAAAAGCACATTGGCAAAGGTCAAAGGCCGAAGGGTGGCGAAGGCCAACGCCGGTAGGGCTTCGGAAATGCGCGAGGTGATGAAGTCCTGTGCCTCGGGCGGGAGCATGCCATAGGGTCCGGCAAGACAGGGCGTAAGCAGCGGCACAAACATCCAGACGCCGAACAGGGCAAGCCCCGCAACAGCAGCCAGCCGCGCTACGGGGGAGGACACGCGGCTGTAAAGCGCCAGCGGGGCAAGGCTGCTGGTGCTGGCAATCACAAGGATCGCCAGAATCGGCGTCGCGAGCGCATCGCAATGGGGGACAAGCCAATCCTGCGGGGCGGTTTGTCCGGCAAAAAACACCAGCGCGCCAACCGGTAAGGCATTGCAAAACCCAATTAGCTGCCCCCTTGCGCCTTCGGCCTCAACGGCGGCCCGTGCGACAAGGACAAGGCCGCCCGCTGCCACAAAGACCAGCGTTTCCAGCCCGATCGCCAGCGACAGCGCTGCCGCAAGCCCCGCTGCAGCGCCCATCAGCCAAGCCCGGCCGGGCAGGATCATCGCCATCGCCATGATCGTGGTCAGCAGAATTTGCACATTGTGATGGTCAATCCGGCCGGTGGCAAAGGTGATGCCGCGGATCGGCATCCAAGTCATGACCAGCGCCATCGCAAAAAGGGCCGCTCCCGCCCCCAAAAGCCGCCCTGTGCCTTTGGCAACCAAGCCGAGCAGGGCCAAAAGCAACAGATTGGGCCAAAGGGCAAAGGTCCACCGCTCTGCCGCCTCGGGCGACAGCCCCAAGGCAAGCAGGCTGTAAAGCCCGGCAAGGGCGGCATCCAGATAGCGCGACCAGTGCATCGACAGCCCCCAGGGCGGCTCGACGCGGTATTGGGTCATGTCAAACCAGCTTTGACCAGCCAACCAAGCCTTGACGGACATCCAGCGCATGATGTCGTCATTGTCGCCCTGCACCAGCAGCGTTCTGGCATGGGGGGCAAGGGCGAACATCGACAGGCCAAGCAAGGCAATGAGCAAAGCCCCAGCGATCCAGACATGTTTGCGATGAACGACGCTGACGGCAAAGGGGGGCATAACCTTGGTCCTCTTTACAACACAAGTTTACATCACACGGCGGCAGGGCCACCGGTCGCCGTGCCTAGACGTCTTTCAGCGTAATGACATAGATTTTGCGGACGTGTTCCACCACATGCCAGATGCCCTTCCAGCCTTGCGGCAGGGTGATCGCATCGCCCGGCCCAAAGACCTGAACCGTGCCATCCGGATGGGTCATCTCGACCTTGCCCGACAGGAAATGGCAAAACTCGGTCGAGCCGGAGCGGTCAGCGGTGAAGCGGCCCGGCGTGCATTCCCAGACCCCCAAGGACACCCTTCCATCGGCCGAAACCCACAGATCGACCGAGGCCTCTTTCTGGGCCCCCTCAAACGACGTTGCCTTGGGGACGAACGCGCCGATGTCCATCTGGGCCAGTGCAAGGTGGGTGGCGAAATCGGGCGTCATCGCAGGCTCCTGTCAGATCGGGGAGAAGTCGTCGCGGGCCGGATCATATTGCTCCAGCTCGCCCGCGCCAATGTTGTTCCACAGCCCATGCAGCGTCAGCCGGTCATCGGCCACCGCATCGCGGACAAAGGGGAAGGTCATCAGATTTTCCAGCGATACCAGCACGGCCTGTTTTTCAAGCGCGCGTAGGATGTCGGCTTGCGGTAGCGCAGACACCCGTTGATAGCCGGGCTTCAGAATGTCCAGCCAACGGCCGACGAAGCTGGTCTTTTCTTCCAGCTCCGGCGAATGGCCAGCGCACATGTCATGGCAACCTTTGACCCCGCCGCAGCCCGAATGGCCCAGCACGATGATATGCGCCACGCCCAGCGAGGTGACTGCATATTCCACCGCGGCCGAGGTGCCATGGCGTTCGCCGTCCGGGTTATAGGGCGGCACCAGATTGGCGATGTTGCGGTGGATGAAGAATTCGCCCTCATCGGCCCCAAAGATCGAGGTGACATGCACGCGGCTGTCGCAGCAGGAAATCACCATGGCGCGGGGGTGCTGGCCGCTTTCGGCCAGACGGCGATACCAGGCCTTGTTGTCCTGATAGCTGGTGGCGCGCCATCCATTGAAGCGGCTGACCAGATAGGCGGGAAGGGGGCGGGCGGTGACGGTCATCGTCGGCTTCCTTCTGTGATGCTGGTCACGAGTTAGGCTGCATTCGCAGAAAATGCGAGGGGGTTTATGCGCCGCATCCTCGCTTTTCTGCGTTGGGGTGAACCTTTTCTTCAGCACGATCCGCGATGATCGGTCTTGGGTGTAGAAGAAAGGGTGTGTCATGTTGGGTGAAAATTTGGTGGCCTTGCGGGTCAAGGAACGGGTTCGGCAAGATTCCGAACCGATTGCCACGATTTATCGGAATTTGGGAACCTCGTCTGCGGAACAGGTAGTCACACGGGCGCTGGGCGAACTTGCGCTGACCATGGCCGGGCTGGCCGCACAGGTGCGCGAACGCGAAATGCAGGATTTGTCGCGTCAATTGCGCCGCTTGCAGCGCATGTCGGAAAATCTTGGCATGGTCAGTCTGGGGCTGGTCGCAGGCGATGTGCGCACTTGCCTTGAGCGTAGCGATGTAACGGCCTTTTCTGCCGTGTGGGCGCGGCTGGTGCGGGTCGCGGAGCGCTCTCTCGCGCCGGACAAGGCGCTTTTGGACCAGACTTTCAGCTAGGGCCTGTCGGGGGTTTCTGAAAGAGACCGCATCAAAAAGCGCGTTCGAGCCTGTGCGAAAGGCCGCGCTTTTCGGGTCAGCTCAAACCTGACTGGCGTTCGGGTGCATTGCGCGCCCTTGCGGGTCGCGCGGGATGGGTTAGGCTTGGCCGTATCAATTCCATGATGCCGCAGGATGCCATGCCCACGCCCGCCTTTGCCGCCCCCGATGCCCCCTCGCGCCCTTTGCATGTTGTCACGCCTGATGGGCTGGACGCCTTTCTTGCGGGGGAACCCTCTGCCATGACGGCATGGCTGAAGGCGACGGGGTTCGAGGCCGGACCGGGTGATCTGCGTCTGATCCCCGGCGCGGATGGGACAGTGCTGGCCGCCGTTGCGGGCTTGGGCAGCGCCAAGGCCCGCGCGCGGGGGCGCTTTCATCTGGCCCGCGCGGCGGCAGGACTGCCCGACGGTGCTTGGCACCTTGAGGGTGATCTCAGCGCGGCAGACAAGACCGAAGCGGCGCTCGCCTTTTTGCTGCAAGCCTATCGTTTCGACCGCTATCGCCCCGGAAAACCACCCGCCACGCCTGCCGTGCTGAAAGCCCCCGAGGGCATTGACGCCCTCCGGCTGCTTGCCATGGTGGAGGGCGAATTTCTGACCCGCGACCTTATCAACACTCCGGCGTTGGATATGGGGCCTGCAGAATTGGAGGCCGCCTTCCTGACGCTGGCCGACAGTTTTGGTGCGAAGGCCAAGGTCATTCGGGGGGATGACCTATTGGAGCAAAACTTCCAGATGATCCATGCGGTTGGCCGCGCCTCGACCCGCGCGCCGCGCCTGTTGGAGATGAACTGGGGCAGCACCGGCCCGCATCTGACGCTGGTCGGCAAGGGCGTGTGCTTTGATACTGGTGGGCTGAACATCAAGCCGTCCTCGGGCATGCTTTTGATGAAGAAAGATATGGGCGGGGCTGCGACCGTCATGGGGCTTGCCCATATGATCATGCGGTTGGGCCTGCCCTTGCGCCTGCGGGTTCTGGTGCCAGCGGTCGAAAACGTGATCGCAGGCGACGCCCAACGACCAAAGGATATCCTGACCAGCCGCAAGGGCCTGACGGTTGAGGTGAACGACACCGACGCCGAAGGCCGCTTGGTACTGGGGGATGCGCTGGCCTATGCCTGCGAGACGCCCACCGATGCGGTGATCTCTATGGCCACGCTGACAGGGGCGGCCCGTATCGCCGTTGGCCCCGATCTTGCGCCCTATTACTGCGATGACGACCCGATGGCTTTGGCCTTGGAAAATGGTGCGAAGCAGGGCTTTGATCCGGTCTGGCGGCTGCCCTTCTGGACGCCTTATGAACATATCATTGAGCCGGGCATCGCCGATCTTGATAACGCGCCGGGTTGGGGCTTTGCTGGCTCTGTCACTGCCGCGCTGTTCCTGCGTCGCTTTGTTGAAGGGCCGCGCTATATGCACTTTGATATTTACGGCCACACACCTGCCGACCTGCCTGCCCGGCCCAAGGGCGGTGCAGGCCAAGGCGCGCGCGCGGTTTTGCACGCACTTCCTGCCATTTTGGGGCTGTAAATGGATCGCCGCCTGACCCCTGCCACGCCGCGCATCGCCCATTCTTCGATGAAGGGCCGGATCGAGGTTCCTGTCTTTACCGATGGCACGCCAATGCATGTGGCGCAGCCCGTGGCAGATCTGCTGCGCGCTCCGAATGGTGCACGGGAGCGGCAACTTTTGTTGGGCGAGGCCTTTACCGTGATTGACCGCAACGAAGGTCACGCTTTTGGTTTTGCGGGCAAAGACGGCTATTGCGGTTGGCTGCCCGATGCGGCCCTGTCGCGCGGCCCGACGCCGACCCATTGGGTCGCAACACCCGGCACGCATCTTTATCCCGAACCCCGTGTGCAGGCGCCCGAGGTTTGCGCCCTGCCATTGGGGGCGCAGGTGACGATTACCGCCGATCACGGAAAATGGTTGGAAACCACCCAAGGCTTTATCCCGGCCCCGCATCTGCGGCCATTGGGCGATTGGCGGACCGATGCGGTCAGCGTGGCGGAAAGCCTTCTTGGCACGCCCTATCTGTGGGGTGGCAATTCGCGCGGTGGGATTGATTGTTCGGGCCTGGCGCAACTGTCCTATTGGGCTTGCGGGATCGCCATTCCAGGTGACAGCGATCTGCAAGAAGGTGCTGGCCAAGAGGTTCCCGCAGATGCGCCCTTGCAACGCGGGGATCTGATCTTTTGGAAGGGCCATGTCGCGCTGATCGTTGATGCGGCGCGGTTGATCCATGCCAACGGTCACACCATGTCGGTCGCGTATGAGCCGGTGCAGGCCTGCATCGACCGGATCATAGCGCAAGAAGGCCGCCCGGTTACGCATCGCCGCCGTTTGCTTTAGCGGGTCAGATTTTACTTGGATCATATCTTATCGAAAAGCGCATGCGAGAGGCAGCGCTTTTCGATTCCATTCAAATCTGACACGCTTTAGTCGATCGGCCGCAAAGGTTTTTCCAGCACACGCAGCGCAGCGGCCAGATCTTGGCCGCGCCGCAAAACCTGCCCTTCGCCGCCCAAAACCGCATAGATCCCTTGTCGCATCCGCAGTTTGGGGCGCTTTTCAATCCTGTAAAGCGGCACTTCAGCGGTGCGGCGAAAGATTGAGAACGTGGCGACCTCGGGCTGAAAGCTCATCGCATAGTCGCGCCATTCGCCTGCCGCGACCATCCGGCCGTAAAGCGACAGGATCAACCCCAACTCGACGCGGCCAAAACTGACGACCTCGGCAGGGGCATGCGGAAAGGGCACCGGCGCGTTCATGACAAAACTGTATCGCAGATATGTCATGAATCAAGCCCGTCGTGGGGCGGGCTAAAGGAACCCTTCTGACAGCCGCAACTCGCCGACGGTCAGGCCTCGGCAATTGGTTTGCGGTGCTGGAAGCCGTTTTTGCGCCATCGGATGCGCGATATCCAGCACGCCAAGGCGGGTCAGAATTCCGACCAAAGCCGCCTCAGAGGCACGCGAATTGCCGTCTTCGATCTTCAGCGCCAATCCCAGTTTCTTTTCCGGGATGATGGCCACAAACACCGCCTCGGCCCCCGTCTTGATCGACACCCGACCGCCCATCGCCCGCATCAACTCTGTGCAGGCACGGCCCTCGCCTGCGACCAGTTCTGGGTAGGTCGCCATGGCCCGCGTCAAACGTTGCATGGCCCGGCCGCGCGTGTCGCTGCCGTCTGTTGCCGTAAATTTCGCCATCCCGCGTGCAAGACCGGCGATGGACATCGCGAAATTCGGTGCGGAACAGCCGTCGATGCCGTATCCGGCAGCGGTTTCACCCGTCACCTCCTCGGTCGCGGCGCGGATTGCCTTTTGCAAGGGATGGTCCAGTTCCACATATTCCGGACCGGCTTTCAGGTGCTTTGCCGTCGTCAAAAACCCCGAATGTTTGCCCGAGCAGTTGTTGTGCAGTTGGCACGGCCCTTCGTGGTCGCAGATCAGCCGGTCGCGTTCGGCCCGGTCATAGGGCTCGTGCGATCCGCAGCGTAGATCAGGCTCGCCAAGGCCCAGTCCCGCCAACCAGTCGCGCGCCATGTTCACATGCAGCGCGGCCCCCTGATGGCTGGCGCAAGACAAGGCCAGATGCGCCTCGGTCAGGCCAAAAGCATCGGCGGCCCCGCTTTCGACCAAGGGCAGCGCCTGCAACATCTTGCAGGATGAGCGCGGAAAGATCACGCGGCCCGGATCGCCCCAAGCCTCAACAATCTGCCCGGTTTCATCGCATAAAACTGCATGGCCGCGATGTGTGCTTTCCAAAAGCCCGCCACGCCACAGTTCTACCATCTCAGCCGCTTCAGCCATCGTCTTCTCCCGTCACGGATGCGCGATTTTATGCCCAAGGGGCTTTCGCGGATTGGTCATTTTCGGTAATGAATGGGATATCGAGTGAAATGGCCCTACGCCACAGGAAAAACCGCATCATAAAGCGGGCTTGGCAGGGCAGAGGCAACCGCAGCTTGGAGGCTGTTGACATGGCAAGCTGGATGACCCGCACCCTTCTGGGGATGACCCTTGCATTGGGCGCGACCGCGCTTCAGGCGCAAGAGTCGAGCAACGTTGTGGCGACGATGACCGATTGGAGCGTCTTTGTCGAAGAAAGCCCGAAAGAGTGCTGGGGCGTGTCCAGCCCCAAGGAAACCGTCAACACCAAGGACGGCAACCCGGTTCAGGTGCGACGCGGCGACATTTTGTTGTTTGTCACCTTCCGTCCCAGTGCCTCGGGCGAGATTTCCTTTGCGGGCGGCTATCCGTTTGCGGGCGGTTCTACCGTCAAGCTGGATGTCGATGGCACGACCTATGACCTGATCACCGATGGCGAATGGGCTTGGCCGGGCACCAAGGATGACGATGCGGCGATCTTGTCGGCCTTGAAAAAAGGCACCACGGCTGTGCTGACCGCGAAATCGGGCAAAGGCACCCAGACCAAAGACACGTTCTCCTTGCGCGGGTTCACCGCTGCGATGGAAGACGCCGCCAAGCGCTGCGGCTAATTTTTCTGGCATTTCCATCAGGCGCCCCGCCGCAAGGTCGGGGCGCTTTTGTTTTTGGGCCAGATGCCCTATATGCCCAAAGCTGCCCAACCCGGATTCTGCCATGACCGACGCCACCACCCCGATCACCCAAGATGTTATGACCCTGCCGCGCAAGCTGCCCGAGGGCGGCAAAGCCAATCTGGTGGGCATGACCCGCGACCAGATGCGCGCGGCGCTGATCGCGGCTGGCACGCCGGAAAAGCAGGCCAAGATGCGGGTGGGGCAGGTTTGGCAATGGGTCTACCATTGGGGCGTGCGCGAGTTTGACCGCATGACCAACCTTGCCAAGGATTATCGCGCACTGCTGGCCGATAACTTTGTGCTGGAGGTGCCTGAGGTTGTCACCCGCCTGATTTCCGAAGATGGCACGCGGAAATATCTGGTCCGCATCGCCGGCGGGCATGAGGTGGAGGTGGTCTATATCCCCGAAACTGACCGTGGCACGCTGTGCATCTCGTCCCAAGTCGGCTGCACGCTGACCTGTTCCTTCTGCCACACCGGCACGCAGAAACTGGTGCGTAACCTGACCGCAGCGGAAATTGTCGGGCAGGTGATGCTGGCCCGTGATGACCTGAACGAATGGCCGGTGCCGGGCGCGCCGAAAGAGGAAGTGCGGCTGGTGTCGAACATCGTCCTGATGGGCATGGGCGAACCGCTTTATAATTTTGAAAACGTCCGTGACGCGATGAAGGTGGTGATGGACAATGAGGGCATCGCCCTTGGCCGTCGCCGCATCACGCTGTCGACCAGCGGCGTTGTGCCAGAAATCGCCCGCACCGCGACGGAGATTGGCTGCCTGCTGGCTGTCAGCTTCCACGCGACCACCGATGAGGTGCGCGACGTTCTGGTGCCGATCAACAAGCGGTGGAACATCGAAACCCTGCTGGCGGCACTGAAAGACTATCCGAACCTGTCAAATTCGGAACGGATCACCTTTGAATATGTCATGCTGGACGGCGTGAATGACACCAAGGAAGACGCGCACCGTCTGGTGAAGCTGCTGGAAGGCATCCCGGCCAAGGTGAACCTGATCCCGTTCAACGAATGGCCCGGGGCGCCCTATAAACGGTCGTCCGGCAACCGCATCCACGCCTTTGCCGACATCATCTATAAGGCCGGTTATGCCACCCCCATCCGCACCCCGCGCGGCGAGGATATCATGGCGGCTTGCGGCCAGTTGAAATCGGCCACCGAACGGTCGCGCAAGTCAAAGGCGCAGATCGAGGCCGAGACGAAGGCCGGTTAAAACAAAAAGGCCTGCGGGGTTTCCCACAGGCCTTTTTGTTTGTTCGTTCTGAGGTCTCAGTAGACCACGACCGCGCGGATTGACTTGCCGGCGTGCATCAGATCGAAGCCCTCGTTGATACGTTCCAGCGGCAGGATGTGGGTGATCATCGAGTCGATCTCGATTTTGCCGTCCATGTACCAATCGACGATCGTCGGCACATCCGTCCGACCACGCGCGCCGCCGAATGCGGTGCCTTTCCAAACCCGGCCTGTGACCAGCTGGAAGGGCCGTGTTTCGATGGTGGCCCCTGCGGGTGCCACACCGATGATGATCGACTGGCCCCAGCCACGGTGCGTGCATTCCAGCGCGTCGCGCATCACCTTGACGTTGCCGGTGCAGTCAAACGAATAATCCGCGCCGCCGATCTTGTCGAAAGGCGTCTTGGTCAGGTCAACTATCGCCTGCACCACGCTCGTGCCTTCGGCCAGTTTCTTCGGGTTGATGAAGTGGGTCATGCCGAACTTGCGGCCCCATTCTTCCTTGTCGTCGTTCAGATCAACGCCGATGATCATCCGCGCCCCGGCCATTTTCAGGCCCTGAATGACGTTCAGACCAATGCCGCCCAGACCGAAGACCACGGCGGTTGCGTCATGCTCGACCTTGGCGGTGTTCAGAACCGCACCGATGCCGGTGGTGACGCCACAGCCGATGTAGCAGATCTTGTCGAAGGGCGCGTCTTCCCGCACCTTGGCCAGCGCGATTTCCGGCATGACGGTGTGCTGAGCAAAGGTCGAGCAACCCATGTAGTGATAGATTGGGGTGCCATCCAGCATCGAAAAGCGCGTGGTGCCATCGGGCATCAGGCCTTGGCCTTGGGTGGCGCGGATCGCGGTGCAGAGGTTCGTCTTGCGCGACAGGCAGGACGGGCATTCGCGGCATTCCGGGGTGTAAAGCGGGATCACATGATCGCCCGGCTTCAGCGATTTCACGCCGGGGCCGCATTTCACTACGACGCCCGCACCTTCATGGCCAAGGATCGAGGGGAAAATCCCTTCGGGGTCGGCACCCGACAGGGTGAATTCGTCGGTGTGGCAAATTCCGGTGGCCTTAATCTCAATCAGAACCTCGCCTTCCTTGGGGTCATCAAGATTGACCTCCATGATCTGCAAAGGCTGGCCAGCAGCAACGGCAACGGCGGCACGGGTGCGCATTATGGAATTCCTCCCCCTTATCAACGCGCGCAGGCTGTGCCAGAACGGTTGAAATTGCAACGCAGGAAACGACATTTGATGAAGGCAATTCTCCCGATTTTCGGCCGGTTTCAAGGCCTTTCGGCTCGCACGTGTAAACCGCAATTGATGTGGGTCGATGATCTCGATGTCGATGCTGTGTGGCGGGCTGATCGGCTGTCATGCGGCTGATCGCACTCGGTCTGGTGATCGGCGTGCTGGCGGGATGTTTCCCGTTGGCGGGGCAAATGCGCATGGGCCCGGTGGACGACATGTTGCCGCCCCAGCCCGACCGTTGCGGATTGGCGGCGCTGCCGGATCTGCGAGGCGCGCCGATGGCCCAACTGGCCGATTTCCGCCTGATCGGCCCGCTGCGCGTGCTTTGGCCGGGGCAAGAGATTACACATGAGGTGATCCCCGCGCGCCTGAACGCCGAGGTTGATGTGACCGGCCGCATCCTGCGGCTGATGTGTGGTTAAAGGAGCCTACTGATGCGCCGCTTTGCCCTGTTGTTGCCCTTTGCCTTTGCGGCCTGCGTCGATGAGACGGTCCCAACCGCCGGAACCTGCGGCGCGCCCGCCTTGCAAGATCTGGTCGGTCAGTCCGAAACGGTTTTGCAGAACATGAAATTTGGCAGCCCGGTGCGGATCACTCATCCCGGCATGGCCGTGACCATGGACTACCGTGAGGATCGCCTGAACATCGAAATCGATGAGGCCGGCACGATTTTCCGCGTGGCCTGTGGCTGAAACAAAAAACCCCGGCGGTGACGCCGGGGGATAACCTTGCACCATTGAACTCTGTTTCAATCCGCCACGCGATAGTCGGTGTGGCAGGCCTTGCATGCCCCGCCGATGTTCTTCATCCCCGCGCCGATCGTTTCAGCCGAGGCAACATCCAGCCCGGTGGCCGCATCGCCCAGCCCTTTGGCCTTGGCAAGGAATGCATCCCAGCCGGTCCAAACCTCGGGCTTGGCTTCAGATCCTGCGTCTTCGACATTGGCGGTGAACTTGGCCTCGATCTCGGCGGCCCCCGTCACAAGGGTCTGTTTCGCGGCTTCTGCAGCGGCGGCATCATAGGCCATCTCGCCCGAGGCCATGCCACCCAGTGTCTTGGCTGCACCGCCAAAGGATTTCATCAACTCCTGACGTGCCTTCACCTCTGGCGTGGTGGCCTCGGTTTCGGCGTAAACGGCGCCGGTGGTCAGAAGCACGCCGATCAAAAGCGTTTTGGCAAAGGTTTTCATCTGGCTCTCCATGGGCTGGGTCGATGAATGGATTCTATGTCAAAGCCTACTGGCAAGCTTTGACCATGCGATATGGACTTTGGTCTGAGATTCCGCTGGTCACAGAGTTTTTACTCTAGCGCGCGCAGCACCGACAGTGTGGGGAAGCCATCAGGGACCAGCCCTTTGGCCTTTTGAAACGCTTTCAGTGCGGCCACTGTCTTTGGCCCCATCTTGGCGTCGACGCCTCCGGTGTCAAACCCAGCCGCTGTCAGCCTTTTTTGCAGGGCGACCCGCTCATCAAAGGACAGCGCGCGTTCTTCGCGCGGCCACGGCGACAGGATCGGCCCGCCGCCCTTTAGCCGGTCGGCCAGATGACCCACGGCGATCACATAGGCGTCGGCGGTGTTATAGCTTTCGATCACATGGAAGTTTTGGAAAATCAGAAACGCCGCGCCCTTATGCCCGCCGGGCAACAGGACCGAGGCCGCGCCATGATCCGGCAAATCGCCGCCCGTGGCCAGCCTGACCCCCATGGCCTGCCATTCCGACACGGGCTTTTTCACCCTCTCGGTCGTCAGATCATAGTTAAAGCCCGGCGGCAGGGTGATTTCCACGCCCCATGGCGCGCCCTTGATCCATCCCTTGCCCGCCAGATAGGCGGCGGTTGATGCCAAGGCATCGGTCGGATCATCGCTCCAGATGTCGCGCTTGCCATCAGCGGTGAAATCCACCGCAAAAGCATGCCAAGACGATGGCATGAACTGCGTATGCCCCATCGCCCCGGCCCATGATCCGCGCAGGGTTTCCACCGTGGCGTCACCCGCCTGAATGATCTTCAGTGCGGCAATCAACTCACCCTCAAAAAACGCGCCGCGCCGCCCGTCATAGGCCAGCGTTGCCAAGGCGTGCAGCGTCGGCAAATCGCCCCGCACCGCGCCATAGGCGCTTTCCAATCCCCAGATGGCGGTGACAATCTCAGCGTCCACGCCATAGGTCGTCTCGATCCGCGTCAGGGTGTTATTGTACTTTTCCAGGGCCGCAACACCACCGGTGATGCGGTCGTCCGACACGGCCTTGTCCAGATAATCCCAGATGGTTTTGGTGAATTCATTCTGGTGGCGATCATTATGGACGACCTTTGGCAGATACTCCGTACCCGCCAATGCCTCTAGCGTGCCCGAAGCAATACCCGCCGCCAAAGCGCGGTCGCTAAAGGTCGCCAGCCATTGGTCAAGCCCGTCTTGCGTGCCGGTTCCTTCGGTCAACATCGCCTCCCCGATGGTTTCGCTCATGGCGGCTTCGGTGTCTTGCGGACCCGCATGGGCAGGGGTGGCCAAAGCCAGCACAAGGGCTAGAAACCTCGGCGCCCCCTTGTTCACAGTCAGCCCCGCCGTTTGCGCACGATCTTGCGGGCCAGCTTTGACGCCTTGGCCTTTGCTGCCGCAGGCTTGCGCGGGTTGAACCGCCCGCCCTTGCGGGATCTGCCGGCCGGAAGACCCGCGCCGTCAAGTTCCAGCAGTTCCAGAACCAGCCCACCGGTGACGGGAATAGCTTCGGCCAGTTTGACCGTGACCCGCTGCCCGATCCCAATGGTCATGCCGGTATCGGCGCCGGTCAGGGTTTGGCTGCTATCGTCAAAATGGAAAAACTCGCGCCCGACCGCCCGGATTGGAACCAGCCCATCCGCCCCGGTTTCATCCAACTTCACGAACAGACCAAAACGCTGCACCCCGGAAATCCGCCCGGTAAAGGTGCTGCCGACCCGGTCGGCCAAGAACGCGGCCAGATAGCGATCCGTGGTGTCGCGCTCAGCCGCCATCGACCGTCGCTCGGCTTCGGAAATCAGCTTGGCGGTTTCATCAAGGTTTTCGACGTCCCAAGCCGACAGCCCATCTTTGCCCCAGCCATGCCCGGCAATCAGGGCGCGATGCACGATCAGGTCGGAATAGCGCCGGATGGGCGAGGTGAAATGCGCATAGTTGCGCAGTGCCAGCCCGAAATGGCCAAAGTTTTCGGCATTGTAATAGGCCTGCGTCATGCTGCGCAGCGTCGTCAGGTTGATCAGCTCATCAAACTCGGTGCCCTCGGCTTGGGACAAGAGCCGATTGAGATGCGCGGTCTTCAACACTTGCCCCTTGGCCAGCGTCATACCCGAAGCCTCAGCCACCTCACGCAGGGATTCCAGCTTGAGGGGCGAAGGTTCCTCATGCACGCGGAACAGCAGGGGACGCTTCAGTCCGATCAATTCCTCGGCCGCGGCGACATTGGCGAGGATCATCATCTCCTCAATCAGCTTATGGGCGTCAAAACGCTCGTAGAAGGCGACCGAGGTCACCTTGCCGCTGTCATCCAGCACGATCTTGCGCTCGGGCAGATCAAGGTCCAAGGGCTGTCGCGCGGCGCGGGCCTGCACCAAGGCGGCATAGGCGGCGTAAAGCGGTTTCAGGACCGGCTCCAGCAGGGGGGCGGTTTTTTCATCCGCCTGTCCGTCGATGGCCCCCTGCACCTGCCCGTAATGCAGCGATGCCTTCGACCGCATCAGCCCACGGGTAAAGCGGTGCGACAGCTTGTTGCCATGCGCATCAATTCGCATCCGCACCGCCATGCAGGCGCGGTCAACATGTTCGTGTAAGCTGCACAAATCGCCCGACAGGATATCGGGCAGCATCGGCACCACCCGGTCGGGGAAATAGGTCGAGTTGCCCCGCCGCCGGGCTTCGCGATCCAGAGCGGATCCCGGCGTGACATAATGCGACACATCGGCAATCGCGACCCAGATCACATGGCCGCCGGGGTTGCCCGGTTCGATATCGGCCTCGGCATAAACCGCATCGTCCCGGTCGCGCGCGTCGATGGGATCAATGGTGACCAAGGGCAGGTCGCGCAGATCTTCGCGGCCCTTGAGGCCAACCGCTTCCGCCTTGTCTGCCTCGGCAATCACGGCATCGGGGAATTGGTCGGGAATTCCATGCTGATGAATGGCGATCAGGCTGACGGCCCGCGCGCCCGAAGGATCGCCCAGCCGGGCCACGATCCGCGCTTGCGGCAGCCCAAGACGACGATTGCCAACCGCCTCGCCCTCAACCAGTTCGCCGTCGCGCGCACCGTTCGCGGCGTCGCGCGCCACCCGCCATTCCTTGTCTTGCCCTTTGTCGATGGGCACGATCCGGCCGCCTTCGTGACCTTCGCGGTAAATCCCCAGAACCTTGAGCGGGTTCGACCCCAGCCGCCGGATGAGCCGTGCCTCATAGCTGTGGCTTTCGGCTTTTACGGGCGTCAGGCGGCCCAGAATGCGATCTCCGGCCCCCAAGGCGGGATCACCTTTTTGGGCCACGATCAGCACGCGTACCGTGCTGTCGACACCTTCTTCCAAGGGTACGGCGAACAAATCGCCTTGGCTGTCCGGTGCCAGCACCTGCAAGACCGCCACCGACGGCAAGACACCCGGCTCGCGGAAGCGGCGGGCCTTCTTTTCCAGGCCCCCCTCATCTTCCATTTCACGCAGGATGCGCTTGAGGTCGATCTTGGCATCGCCCTTGATGCCAAAAGCTTTGGCAATATCGCGCTTGGCCGACAGGCCGGGGTTTTCAGCGATCCATTGGCGGATCTGGTCTTTGGTCGGGATCGGGTTCATGGGCCATGCCTAGCACGACCCGCCGCCCATGGCCACCTCAGCGAAAGATGGACGTCAAAGCGCCAGCACCATCTCGCGGTGCGGAATGCCGGCATCGTCGAATTCCGGCCCGTATGCGGTGAACCCCAGTCGCTCGTAAAATCCCAGTGCATGGGTTTGCGCGCCAAGTTTGACGTTTGTCACGCCGGGAACCTGCCGAAACCGCTCCACCGCCGCCCGCATCAGGGCCGCGCCAAGGCCAGTGCCGCGGGCCTCTGCCAAGACGCAGACCCGGCCGATTTTGCCGGTGCCCCCTGTGGTCAGCAGTCGTGCTGCGCCGACCGGTTTGCCGTTCAGCGTTGCCAGCAGATGAATGGCCTCGTCGTCCTTGTCGTCCAGCTCATCGGCTTCGGACACGCCCTGTTCTTGGATAAAGACGATGCGACGCAGGGCGCGACAGGTGGCGATGTCACGGGTTTCCGCGATGTGCATCATGCGAAGTAATCCTTGAGGATGCGGGCATAGATCGCTTTCAGCTGGTGGATCTGCGCCACCTCAACCCGTTCATCGACCTGATGCATGGTGCGGCCGACAAGACCAAACTCTACCACCGGGCAATGGTCTTTGACAAAGCGCGCATCCGAGGTGCCGCCGGAGGTCGAATATTCTGGTGTCCGCCCCGTTTCGGCTTGGACAGCCGCCGCGACCAAAGCCGAGAAATCACCGGGCGGTGTCAGGAAACTTTCACCGGAAATGGAAATCCGGCAGGTGATTTCGACCCCGGTTTCGGCCTGCACTTCCGCAGCGAGGCCGCGCAGCCAGTTGGACAGGCTGGCGCCCGAATGCTGGTCGTTGAAGCGGATGTTGACCGTCGCCGTGCCTTTGGCCGGGATCACATTGGTCGCCGGATTGCCGCAATCGATGGTGGTGATCGCCAGTGTCGAAGGGTCGAAATGTGCGGTGCCGTCGTCCAGCGGTTTTTCTTCCAGCCGGGCCATCAATTTGACCAGCGCACTCATCGGGTTCTTGGCGCGGTGCGGATAGGCAGAATGCCCCTGCACGCCCTGCGCGCTAAACCAGCAGGTCATCGAGCCACGGCGCCCGATCTTCATCATCTCACCCATGTGATTTGGGCAGGTCGGCTCGCCCACCAAGCAATGCGTCATCCGCTCGCCTGCTGTCGCCATCCAGTCCAGAAGGGCGACAGTTCCATCGGTGGCGACGTCTTCTTCATCGCCGGTGATTGCCAAAATGACCGCGCCATCGGGCGGGGTTTCGCGGACGAAATCCACCGCGGCCGCGGCAAAGGCGGCGACGCCGGATTTCATGTCGGTGGCACCCCGGCCATACATCCAGCCGTCCACCACCGCTGCACCAAAGGGGTCTTGCGTCCAGGCCGAAAGGTCTCCCACCGGCACCACATCGGTGTGGCCGTTGAAGCCAAAGCTTTTGTTTGCCCCCTTTGCCCCCCAGCGGGCGTAAAGGTTGGCAATTCCACCGCGATCAACGCGGGTGCAGGCAAAGCCTGCGCTTTCCAGCAGGCCTTGCAAACAGACCAGCGCCCCACCTTCGGCGGGCGTGACGGAGTTGCACCGGATCAGTGCGGCGGTGAGGTCTGCGGGATCAATCGGAGAAATCTGGGTCATGGCCGGGCCTTCGGTCAAGGATGTGCCTTGGCTTAACCCGCTATGGGGGGCCTGCGCAACAATCAGGCGCATGGATCTGTGGCCGTAGCGCAACCGATGCGGGCCGCAAGTGGTGGGTGGTCCGGGTGGTCGATGACAGACACCACATAAGGGGGTAGGCTTTTCCCCAAACAACAAAATCCGGGCGACCCTGACCGCATGACGACGAGAATGGCAAAAAGGGCGGCTTCAGCTTTGCCTCCGCGTGCGGGGGTGGGGTTGCGCCATGTCTGATGCTTGGCTTGTGCTGTCTGACCGCACCCCGACCGAGGATGCGGCGGCACGGGTTATCTCGACAGGTGTTTTCGTTGTTGAACTGGCGATGCCCATCGCCGAAGCCGCTGTCTTGTTGAATTTCCAAACGGCAGGCTCTGATCCGCGCACTTTTACGCTGTTTCATGATCCTGTGGCCGGGTTGGTGCTGATCCATCGGCAGGGGCAATCCGTTGCGCGCCATGCGCTGCCCGGCCCTTTGCCGTGGCAAAGCGCGACGGGCCGGCTGAGTTTGAAATTCGATGCGGCTGCGGCATCCTGGCAGATGAAGCTGGAGCTTTTGGGTGTCAGCGATCAGCCGGTGCTTGCGTCGACCGGGACAAATCCCCTGCCGATCCGGGTCGCTGATCTGCATGGGCTGTCGCAAGGGGCCGCCCGGGCGGCGCGCCATCCTGCAGTTTTGTGGTTCGGTCTGACCCGAGGTGGCGATCTGCCCGCCCGTGCACCGTGGATTGGGTTGCGTACGCCCATTGAAACCGCGCGGGGGCCTGTCATGGCGGGGCACCTGCGGCCCGGTGATCTGATCGCGACGGCGGATGGGGGGCTTTTGCCACTGCGGCGGACCCGGCTGCTTGATTTGCCGACCTGTGGATCCTTCGCCCCGGTGATCCTGCGTGCGCCGTTCTTTGGGGCAAGCCACGATCTCTTGGTCTCTTCGGATCAGCGCCTTGTGCTGTCAGGATCAGAGGTGGAGTATCTGTTCAACGAAGAACAGGTGCTGGTCGAGGCCGGCGCGCTGGTGGATGGCCGCACAGCGCTTGCCGAACAACGTCGGGCGGTGGCTTCGGTCTTGGCGCTGGAGTTTGACCATCCCACACTTTTGCTGGCGGATGGCTGCCCACTTTTGGCGGCATTGCCAAACGATGCCGCCCCCTGCCGGATGCTGCAAGCCTATGAGGTGCTGACCTTGATGGCGATGCTGGGCCGGGCGGGGGGCGCCCGGCGCAGCGCCTGACACGCTCTTAGTCGTAAAACGGCGTCATCTGGGCGACGATAACCGAGTTTTCGGCCAGCGCGCGGCCCATCAGCTTGCGCTCTTCGCCGTCGATCTCATCGCCTGCCGCTTCGCGTTCTTCGACGGTGCCAAGACCTTCGACTTCCAGCACGGCAAGATCGGCCTCTTTCAGGATGGCGACGGTTTCGCGCACTGCTTCGGCCTCATCCACGCCCGAGGCATAGATCATCAACCCGCCGCCGGTGGCCTTTTCTGGCAACCCATCGCCGTCTTTGCGGCCCACCTGCACCAGCAGGGTGAAAACGCTTTGCGTGCGTTTCACCTTCGTCGGCTTTTCCTTTGGCGTTTCGGCGTCAGGCATGACCTTAGTCCCGCAGAAGTTCGTTGATCGAGGTCTTGGAGCGGGTTTGCGCATCGACCTTTTTCACGATCACGGCGCAATAAAGGTTCACGCCACCCTTGGACGGCATCGAACCAGCCACGACGACCGACCCTGCGGGCACTTCGCCATACATCACCGCGCCGGTTTCCCGGTCGACGATCTTGGTCGATTGGCCGATGAACACGCCCATGCCAAGGACCGAGCCTTCGCGGATGATGCAGCCTTCGACCACCTCGGACCGTGCGCCGATAAAGCAATTGTCTTCAATGATGGTCGGGCCAGCCTGCATCGGTTCCAACACACCGCCAATGCCGACGCCGCCCGAGAGGTGGACGTTCTTGCCGATCTGCGCGCAAGAGCCGACCGTCGCCCAGCCATCGACCATCGAGCCTTCATCCACATAGGCCCCGATGTTGACGAAAGACGGCATCAGGACGACGCCCTTGGCGATATAGGCCGAGCGGCGCACGATGGAGCCGGGAACAGCGCGGAAGGCGGCCTTGCGCCAGTCGGCTTCGGTCCAGCCATGCCACTTGGACGGCACCTTGTCCCACCAGTTCGACCCGCCGTTGGAGCCGGAGATTTCATACATGTCGGTCAGGCGGAACGACAGCAGAACGGCCTTTTTGGCCCACTGGTTCACATGCCAGTCTGACCCGCGCTTTTCGGCAACCCGCAAGCTGCCATTGTCCAAGGCTGACAGTGTCGCCTCGATGGCGTCGCGAGCCTCGCCCTTGGTGGCGGTGGTGATGCCGTCGCGGGCCTCCCATGCGGCTTCGATGGCGGCTTCAAGTGCGGCATGGGACATGGGATCACCCTTTTTCGGTTGGTCTCGGTTCGGCGTTGTCTATATGGCTATAAGACCCCCCGCGCAATCAAGCGGACAAAAAACGACGGCAGGCCGATGAAAGACGAACCCAGAACCCATCCGTTCCGCGATTCAAATCAGGATATCGCGGCGGCACATCGGATTCCTGATACGCCGCAAACCCGCGCACCGGCCTATCGTCTGGCTTTTGCCGACCCCGATTTCATGACGCGCGAGGAACTGCGGCCGGTGCGGTTGCAGTTGGAGCTTCTGAAGCCGCAGTTGGTCATGGACGAGCGTGGCATCGAATCGACCATTGTGCTGTTCGGCGGCGCGCGGATCCCCGCACCGGAAAACAAGGCTGCGGCCCGCACGCCTATGCTGGCCGACCTGACGCGCTATTACGACGAGGCCCGCCGCTTTGCCCGGATGATGACCGAGCGCAGCATGGAATCTTACGGCAAGCAGAATGTCATTGTCACGGGCGGTGGTCCCGGCGTGATGGAGGCAGGAAATCGCGGCGCTTCTGAAGCCGGGGGTCAATCCATTGGCCTGAACATCGTCTTGCCGCATGAACAGGCGCCGAACAATTATGTGACGCCCGACCTGTCGTTCAACTTCCACTATTTTGCCATTCGCAAGATGCATTTCCTGATGCGCGCGGCGGCGGTTTGCATCTTTCCCGGCGGTTTTGGCACGCTGGATGAGATGTTCGAAAGCCTGACCCTGATTCAGACCAAGCGGATGAAGCCCATCCCTTTCCTGTTGTTCGGCAAGGAATGGTGGGAAACCGTCATCAACTGGAACCATCTGGCAGAGGCGGGCGTGATCTCGCCCGAGGATCTGACGCTGTTCCAGTTCGTCGAAACCGCCGAGGAGGCGATGGCGGCGATTGACGGCTTTGACCGGGGGTGTGCCTGATCTTCAGGCCGTCGGCACGCTCTGCACATGGGCGGCCAGCTGATCCAGCACCATGCCCCATCCTGTCTCAAAGCCCAATTCGGCATGTTTGGCGGCATCTGCGGCGGTTTTGTGCAGCACGCGGGCCGCATAGCGGGTGCCAGTGCCTTCTGGGCTGAACTCAAGGATCGCGGTCAGCGCCAGCCACGGTTCCAAAGGTTGCCAGCCTGCCCCAAGGCAGGTGGTGAAGGTCAGCCGCTGTTCCGGGATTGCCTCTAGAAAACAGCCCATCACATGCGGTTGAAACGCGCCATCGCCTTCGCGCATCAGGGTTTCGAAACCACCGCCGGGCCGCAGGTCCAGCTGCACGACCTTGCAGGTCAACGGCGCGGGAATCCACCAGTTGGCAAGCTGTTCGGGCTGGCTCCAGGCTTGCCAGACCCGTGCAGGCGGGGCGGGGATCAGGCGGCTGATGGTCAGGATGCAGTCGGAATTGGTCATGGGGTGCTTTCACAAAGGGGGGAGAAAGTCGCGCTGCCAGCCGGGCAGAAATTCCACCCGCTCGCAAGCGGCAAAGCGGGCAAGGCGGTTCAATTCGGCCTCCAGTTTGGCAATGCGCGCCTTGGTGAGGCGAATACCCGCTTCGGGCCAGAAGGCTTTGACGCGCAGCACGCCGTCGGCCCGATGCGCCTTGGCATCCAGCCGACCGACCAGACGGTCGCCTTCCAGAACCGGAAAGACATAGTACCCCCAGCGGCGTTTCGGTTCAGGCACGAAAACTTCGATCCGGTAGAAGAAGCCGAACAGATGCTCGGCCCGCGCCCGGTCACGCAGGGCCGGGTCAAAGGGCGACAGAATCCGCAGCCGTTGGGGGATCTCGGGCGGTTCTGTCAGGCTGGCAGGGCGCATCAGCACCTTGCGGGTGCTGCCATCGGCACCTTCGAGCAGGGTCTCAATCACCTCGCCCCGTGCCAAGGCGGATTTGACCCAAGGGCCGACCGCCTCTTTCGGAAGGGCGTTCCAATAGGCTTGCAGTTCAGCCGGGTTGGCAAAGCCCAATTGGTCCAGCGCCGTGTTGCAGGCCCAATCCACCTTGGCCGGAAAATCCGGCTCTTCGGCCCGCAGGCCCTCAGGGATAACCCGCTCGGTCAGATCATAGACCTTTTGAAACCCCTCGCGTCGGGTGATGGCCAGTTGCCCGGTGCGCCACAGCCATTCCAGCGCGGTTTTTGATGGGTGCCAATCCCACCAACCGCCCTTGCCGCGCGCTTCCCCTTCGCCGACGTCGGACGAGGTCAGCGGGCCATTTTTGGCAATGCGTTGCAAGATGGTGTCGAACTGCGCTTCATACCCATCGCGGAACCAGCGCCGCCAATTGGCATGCAAGCGGTCGGCATCGCGGGCGAAACGGTGTTTCCAATAAGGAAAAGTTTCAATCGGCAGGATCGACGCGTCGTGGGTCCAATGCTCCCACATTGTGCGGTCTTGCTCCAAAAGCGGTTTCAGGGCTTTCGGCTGATAGGTCTGACGGCGGCTGAACAGAATCATGTGGTGGGCGCGCTCCACCGTGTTGATGCTGTCGACCTGCACAAAGCCGATGCGACGGATCAACGCCGCCAGATCCGCCCCCTTGGCCGGGCCGCTCGGGGCCTCGGCCAGCGCGTGGTGATGCAGAAACAGGCGTCGGGCCGTTGCGTTGGGCAAAAGGGGCAAGGTCATGCTCAAGGCGTAGCAGGCCTGTCTTCCCCGTCAATCGGGGCTTGAAACAACCCGACACAAATCTTCATCCACCCGATGGCATGATGCGGTTGCGTGACCGGGAATCCGCCTTACCTTTAGACCATTCCCACATCCATTTCATGAGGACCGATGCCCCACGATACCCCGCTTTTGACAACCATGGTCGTCGGCCTGTGTCTGGCCTTTGCCTTTGGCCTTTTGGCCCATCGCCTTCGTCTGCCGATGATTGCAGGCTATTTGATGGCCGGGGTCATTATCGGGCCGTTCACGCCGGGCTTTGTGGCTGACCAGCATCTGGCACAGGAACTGGCCGAGATGGGGGTGATCTTGCTGATGTTCGGGGTGGGGCTGCATTTCAAACTGGGAGAGTTGCTTTCGGTCAAATCCATCGCGATTCCCGGCGCCATCGTTCAGATCGGTGTGGCCACCCTTGCGGGGCTGGGTATGGGTTGGCTGATGGGGTGGAGCATCGGGGCCGGGTTGGTCTTTGGGCTGTCGCTATCGGTTGCCTCGACCGTGGTGCTGCTGCGGGCGTTGCAAGAACGCGGTCTGGTGCAGGAAGACCGCGGGCGAATCGCGGTGGGTTGGCTGATCGTCGAAGATCTGGTGATGGTGGTAACGCTGGTTCTGGTACCACCGCTGGCGGGTTTTTTGGGCGGTCAGGCTGCCCCGCTGGCCGATCAGGCGGCAGAGGTCGCGCGAATGGGGGTTGGCCCGGTTCTGGCAACGCTTTTGGTCACGGGGATCAAGGTCGCCGCCTTTGTCGTCCTGATGCTGGGGGTGGGGCGTCGGGTGATTCCTTGGATTTTGCATTACGTCGCGCATACCGGCCAGCGTGAACTGTTCCGCCTTTCGGTCTTGTCGATTGCGCTTGGCGTGGCTTGGGGATCGGCGAAATTCTTTGGCGTCTCGTTTGCCTTGGGGGCCTTTTTCGCCGGGATGGTCATGGCCGGTTCAAGTCTGTCGGCGCAGGCGATGAAAGACACGCTGCCCTTGCGCGATGCTTTTGCGGTTCTGTTCTTTGTCTCTGTCGGGATGCTCTTTGACCCGTCGGTGATTTTCAGCGCACCGCTTGCCCTTTTGGCGACGGTGGTCATCATTATCGGCGTCAAATCGGCCGCAGCTTATGGAATCGTGCGCGCCTTTGGTCATGGCAAGGGTGTTGCACTGACCATCGCGGCCAGTCTCGCGCAGATTGGCGAGTTTTCCTTCATTCTCATCGTGATGGGAGTCGGTCTAGGAATCGTCCCGGTCGCGGCGCAGGGGCTGGTGGTCGCGGGCGCGCTGGTGTCGATTCTTTTGAATCCGTTGGTCTTTCGGGTGGTTGAGCGTCTGGCCCCTGCCGAAAAAACATAGCGGCTAACGCCAGATCGCGCCTAACGGGGCTGAAAAACGCAGGTTGATGGAGCCGCAGATGGGCGCAGAATCAGTATCCGCAGTCCTTGTAATTGCTTTGCATGCAAATGCTGGACATGGTCTCGGCTTCAGCACGCTGTTGGGGGATGAGCTTGGTCGCAGAGATTGCCTTGATCGGCAGTGCGGCACTATTGCCTGATGCCGCAGCGATATTGCTCCACATAAATGCCAGCACGTCATTGCGCAGAACGCCCGTGCCGTTGGAATACATGACGCCGAGCATGACTTGCGCATTGGCGTGACCTTGCTCTGCTGCGCGGCGATACCAGCGCACGGCTTCAGTGTCGTCTTCGGGAACGCCCTTGCCCTTGTCATACATGTTGCCAAGCACGAGTTGCGCGTTGGCATGGCCCTGCTCAGCCGCCAGATGGTACCAACGCAGGGCCTCTGCGTCATTTTCAGCAACGCCCACGCCTTCGGAATACATCATGCCGAGCATGCTCTGAGCGTCAGCGTCACCCTGCTTTGCCAAAACCAACCATTCATTCAATGCACTCGACGAATCACCCTCTGCAGAGGGTGCCGCGGCGTTGTCAAAATCCTGCGCGAATGCAGTCTGTGCAAAGACCGCAAGGGAGAGGATTACTCCCAGCCGCAAGGTTCGTTTCATTTGGCTACCTTCGTGCAGAAATCGGCGCGAATAGAGGGAAGGTCGCGCTGATCGTCAACCGCGCGGAAGATACGTTTGCGGTTCACAATGGCCCCATCTGCCCGGCGCGATTCCTCAGAGTCCCGTGTTTTCAGACCAGCAGTGGTCTAAAAGGCCCCAGAGTTTCGGTTGATAAAAACCAAACAGCGCCAAGCACGTAAGTGCTTGGCGCTGTTGATGAAGTGGTGAGCCGGACAGGATTCGAACCTGTGACCCGCTGATTAAAAGTCAGCTGCTCTACCAACTGAGCTACCGGCCCACGACACGGCCGCTGATTAGGGGGATGCGGCGGTGGGGTCAAGGGCAAAATACGCAGATTGCTGGCAAAATCCTTGATGACGGCTTATATGCGGCCCATGGACCTGAATGAGACCCCTTCCGGCCTTGGCTTCATGAAGATGCATGGGGCAGGCAATGATTTTGTGGTGATTGACTCGCGGGGGCGGCCTGCGGTCGTCACGCCCGCCCTTGCGCGCAGTTTGGGTGACCGCAACCGCGGTGTAGGATTCGATCAGCTGGCAGAGATTCGCGATTCGGACAGCGCGGATTTCGCTTTGGACTTCTGGAACAACGACGGCAGTCGTGCCGGGGCCTGTGGGAATGCCACGCGCTGCGTGTCGGATTACATGATGCGACAGTTGGGCACGCAGGCGGTGACGCTGGTGACCGCGCGCGGCGGATTGTCGGCCCTGCGTCTTTCCGATGGCCGGGTGTCCGTGAACATGGGGGCGCCGCAACTTGATTGGCAATCGGTGCCGCTGTCGCATCAGGTCGACCCCTTGCACCTGCCCCTGGCCGGAGATCCGGTTGCCGTCGGCATGGGCAACCCGCATTGCGTGCTGTTCGTCGAAAACGCCGAAGCGGTGGATCTGCCCACTGTTGGTCCCGCTTACGAACATGATCCGCTTTATCCCCAGCGCACCAATGTCGAGTTTGCCAGCCTGACCGGTCCCGACCGCCTGCGTATGCGGGTGTGGGAGCGCGGGGCAGGCATTACGCTTGCTTGCGGCTCTGGCGCCTGTGCCACCGCAGTGGCGGCGCATCTGCGCGGGCTGACGGGGCGGCGGGTGGTGCTGGACCTTGACGGCGGCGTGCTAGAGATCGATTGGCGCGACGATGGGGTCTGGATGTCCGGCCCGGTGGCCCATGTGTTTGACGGCTGGCTTTCACCCGAATTTCTGGCGACCCACGCATGAGCCTGCCCAATTTCCGCCCACCGGTGTTTTCCACTCTTGGCTGCCGCCTGAACGCCTATGAAACCGAGGCGATGAAGGAACTGGCCGAAGCCGCTGGTGTCGAAGGTGCCGTGGTGGTGAACACCTGCGCCGTGACGGCCGAGGCCGTTCGCAAGGCCAAACAAGAAATCCGCCGCTTGGCACGGGAAAATCCCGGCGCGCCGGTGATCGTGACAGGCTGTGCGGCCCAGACCGAGCCTGAAACCTTTGCCGCCATGCCCGAGGTGACGCGGGTGATCGGCAACCACGAAAAGATGCAGGCCGAAACCTGGAACAGCCTGCGGCCCGCTGACTTCATTGGCGACACCGAAAAGGTGCAGGTCAATGACATCATGGCGGTCAAGGAAACCGCGGGCCACCTGATCGATGGCTTTGGCCGCCACCGCGCTTATGTGCAGGTGCAAAACGGTTGTGACCACCGTTGCACCTTCTGCATCATCCCGTTCGGACGCGGCAATTCCCGCTCGGTGCCTGCGGGCGTGGTGGTGGAGCAGATCCAGCGCCTTGTCGACAAAGGTTTCCTCGAGGTGGTTTTGACCGGGGTGGATCTGACCTCATGGGGGGGCGATCTTCCGGGGGAACCGCGCCTTGGCGATCTTGTGATGCGTATCCTGCGCCTCGTCCCCGATCTGCCGCGGCTTCGGATCAGCAGCATCGACAGCATCGAGGCAGATGAAAACCTGATGCAGGCCATCGCAACCGAACCGCGTCTGATGCCGCATCTGCATCTGTCCTTGCAGGCGGGTGATGACATGATCCTGAAACGGATGAAGCGTCGTCATTTGCGCGATGATGCGATCCGGTTTTGCGAAGAAGCCCGCCGCCTGCGCCCGGATATGATCTTTGGTGCCGATATCATCGCGGGCTTCCCGACGGAAACCGAAGACATGTTCGATAACTCGCTGAAGCTGGTCACCGATTGCGACCTGACCTTCCTGCATGTGTTCCCCTTTTCCGCGCGCAAAGGCACGCCAGCGGCGCGCATGCCGCGCGTCCCGGGAGACGAGATCAAATCCCGCGCCGCCCGATTGCGCGCTGCAGGCGATGCCGCGCTGGCCCGGCACCTGATCGCCCAGCAGGGCGCGATGCATCGTATCCTGACCGAGGGCCCACGCCTTGGCCGGACCGAGCAGTTCACCGAGGTCAGTTTTGCCAGCGACCAACCCGAAGGCGCGATTGTGACCGCAAGCATCATCGGCAAATCCCAAGATAAGTTGTTGGCCGGATAGCCTCCGGCTTGGCGGCATGCAGGCATGCCGCTTTGCGTGTTTTTGCCCAGATGAAGGGTCTTGCGCCTTTTGAAATACTCCGCCGGGGTGAATGGCCGCAGGCCAGAGGGGGGCGCGCAGCCCCCCTTTTGCGGCCCATCAGGGGCGCGTCCTTGCCCAAAGCCTGCCCCCGGCGTTGCAATTCACCCCCCCTCCGGCTATCTGAGGGCCTGAAATGACTGCAGGGCAGAAGCGATGAACTGGATTTCGAATTACGTCCGACCGAAGATCAACTCGCTGTTTTCCCGCCGTGAGGTGCCGGAAAACCTGTGGACCAAGTGCCCGGAATGCGGGACCATGCTGTTTCACCGCGAACTTGCGGGCAATCTGAACGTCTGTTCTTCCTGCGATCACCACATGGCGATCAGCCCGCGGGACCGTTTCACCAGCCTGTTCGATGGTGGTATTTTCACCGAGGTGAAGGTGCCGGAACCGCCAGCGGACCCTTTGCATTTCCGCGATCAGAAGAAATACCCCGACCGGCTGAAAGCCGCGCAAAAAGCCAGCGGCGAGCGCGAGGCGATGTTGGTGGCCGAGGGGGATATTGGCCGCACGCCCATCGTGGCCGCAGCGCAGGATTTCAGCTTCATGGCGGGATCCATGGGGCTTTATGTCGGCAATGCCATTCTGGCGGGGGCCGAGCGGGCGGTGAAGTTGAAGCGGCCGTTCGTGCTGTTTTCTGCCGCAGGTGGCGCGCGGATGCAGGAGGGGATCCTCTCGCTGATGCAGATGCCGCGTACGACCGTGGCGGTGCAAATGTTGAAAGAGGCGGGGCTGCCTTATGTTGTTGTGCTGACCCATCCGACGACCGGCGGCGTCACGGCCAGCTATGCCATGCTGGGGGATGTGCAGATTGCCGAGCCAAACGCGCTGATCGGTTTTGCCGGGGCCCGCGTGATTGAGCAGACCATCCGCGAAAAGCTGCCCGAGGGCTTCCAACGTGCAGAATATCTGCTCGACCACGGCATGTTGGACCGGGTGACGCATCGCAAAGCGCTCCGCGAAGAGCTTGTGACCATCCTGCGTATGCTGATGGGCCTGTCGCCTGCCGTGAAGGGCGATTTGCCGCCCCCCGGCGATCTGGCTGTGGCGGCTGACGCGAAGTGAGCGCGCCCATGAATGGCTCTGATCTGATCCTTGAGCGGATGATGACGCTGCATCCGAAGGTTATCGACCTGACGATGGACCGGGTGCATCGGTTGCTTGCAAAGCTGGGCCATCCAGAGCGGTCCTTGCCGCCGGTGATCCATATCGCGGGCACCAATGGCAAGGGCAGCACGCAGGCGATGATCCGTGCGGGGCTGGAGGCGGGCGGTGCGACCGTGCATGCCTATACCTCGCCGCATCTGGCGCGGTTTCACGAGCGGATCCGGCTGGCGAGTGAGTTGATCTCGGAACCGGCCTTGACCGCGCTGCTGGACGAATGTGTCGCGGCCAATGGCCCTGATGAGATCACATTTTTCGAAATCACCACCTGCGCGGCGTTTTTGGCGTTTGCCCGGACGCCTGCGGATTTCACGCTGCTGGAGGTGGGTTTGGGGGGGCGATTGGATGCGACAAATGTTGTCGATCGTCCGGCGCTGACCATCATCACCCCGGTGTCGATCGACCATCAGCAATATCTGGGGGAAACCCTGCCCGAGATTGCTGGCGAAAAAGCTGGCATCATCAAGCGGGGGGTGCCTGTGATCGTTGGCCCGCAGGAAGACGCGGGACTAGATGTGATCGAGGCGAAAGCCGCGCGTCTGGGCGCGCCAGTGCTTGCCTATGGCCAACACTGGCATGTCCGTGAAGAGCATGGGCGGCTGGTGTTTCAGGATGAGAACGGCCTTCTTGATCTGCCTTTGCCGAACCTGCCCGGCCCGTTTCAGGTGCAAAACGCGGGTGCCGCGATTGCGGCTCTGCGGGCGCTGGGCCGGGATGAGGCGGCCTGCGAGGCGGCGGTGACGCGCGCCTATTGGCCCGCCCGCATGCAGCGTCTGCGGCAGGGTCCGCTGGTGGACAGCGCGCCGAAGGTCGAGCTGTGGCTGGACGGTGGGCACAATCCCGCGGGCGGCGAGGCGGTGGCATCCACGCTGGCACGGATGCCCCCGCGCGAGACGCACCTGATTTGCGGGATGCTGAACACCAAGGATGTCACGGGCTACATGCGCCCGCTGGCTTCCCATGTGAAACAGCTGCATGCCGTGTCGATCCCCGGTGAAAAGAACACCCTTCCGGCGGAAGAAACCCGCGATGCGGCGCTGTCCGCAGGGATTGCGGCCGTGACGGCCGCATCGGTGGCCGAAGCCTTGGCAGAGATTGCCGCCAAAAGCCCCGAGGCCCGGGTGCTGATTTGTGGGTCGCTGTATCTGGCGGGCAGCATTTTGCGCGAAAACGGCTAAGGCCCTAGCAAGGCACAACGATCAGGCGCGGGCCTTTTGTTGTCATGGCTTCGGCGAAAGCGGCGTTAAAGGCCTCGGCGGTTTCAACCCGCTGGGCCTGTACGCCATGACCCTTGGCCAGCGCGACCCAATCCAGTGTCGGGTCCACCATGTCGAACATCCGCGCCACGTTGCGGCCGGGTTTTTGCGCGCCGACGTTTTCCAACTCGCCGTGCAGGATGCGATAGGTGTCATTGGCAAAGATGACGGTGCAGACATCCAACCCCTCGCGCGCCATCGTCCACAAGGATTGCAGCGTGTACATGGCCGATCCATCGCCTGACAGGCACAGGACCTTGCGGTCCGGGCAGGCGACGGCTGCGCCGACGGCGGTCGGAAGCCCTGCGCCAATGGACCCGCCCATTGTCACCAGCCAGTCATGCCCGCGCGCGGTTTGCAGCGGTCCGGCGACCGGCGCGCCAGAGGTAATGGCTTCATTCACCACCACGCAATCTTCGGGCATCAGATGGGCAATCGTCGTGCCGACCTTTTCCAGTGTCAGGGTGCCGCTTGGCAAAGGCGGCAGCGCCAAGGGGTGTCGCGCGTCCGCGGGCAGATCGGGCAAGGGGCCGATTTCGTCGGCCATGGCAGCAAGGGTGCCGGGGATGTCCATGGTGAGATCGGCAAGGTCCAAGACGGTGGTGCCGGGGGCTTCAGGCAGGCTGGGCTTGCCGGGATAGGCGAAAAAGGCTGTTGGGCGCTGGGCGCCACAAAGGACAAGCGTTTTCACATCAGCCAGAATTCCGATGTTCAAATCCACCTCATAGGCCAATCGCGTCATTTTGACCGACCCGGCCCCGCGCCGCGCGCGGGCCGCAAAGAAGGGGGCCATCAGCCGTGCCCCGGTGGCCGCACAGATGCGGGCGGCAAGCGATGCGGCCTCGGTGAACAGCGCTTCGCCGTCGATCATCAGCGCAGCACCGGGCAGGCGCAGGGCGCGCACGGCAGCGGCGATCTGGGGCTGCGACGGCAGCCGCAGGGCAGGGGCGGCCAGAGCCGTCGCCGGGGCTGTGCCTTTCTCCCAAGCCGTATTGGCGGGCAGAATCAGCGTCGCGATCTGGCCGTTCAGACTGCGGGCAGCTTGAACAGCTGCTGCCCCATCTGCGGCCACTTGGGCGGCATCGGCGCTGGTGCGGGTCCAATGCGAAATCGCTTGTGAAATTCCTGCCGTATCCCCTTTGAGCGGGCTTCCATGGCGCAGATGATGCGTGGCGTGTTCGCCCATCACATTCACCACGCCGGACTGCGCCTTGCGGGCGTTGTGCAGGTTGGCAAAGGCATTGCCGAACCCAGGCGCGAGGTGCAGCAGCGTCGCGGCAACCTTGCGCGACATCCGATAATAGCCATCCGCCGCGCCCGAGGTGCCGCCTTCGAACAGGCACAGGATGCAGCGCATGTCCGGGTGATCGTCCAGCGCGGCGACGAAATGCATCTCGGATGTGCCCGGATTGGCGAAACAAACATCGACGCCCGACGACAAAAGCGTTTTCACAAGGGACTGCGCGCCGTTCATCTTGGCCTCCGGCTGATCTGCCGGGGCAGAGTGGCCCGCCCGATGGTTCGCGACAAGTCACTATTGGCGGGTCGGGCTAAAGTGGCGTGAAATCCGGGTCATGCACTTGCCAATAGGCGATCAGGTCCGCCCCGGTTTGATGCGGCAGGCCAAGCGACTGGGCGTCAAACAGATCCACCCCCACCAGCGCCGCCATGCGCCAAGCCTCCTGTGCCAGCCGACCTGTCTCATCTCCGGTGAACGTGTCTTCGATCCCATTGGCCGCCAAAGACAGCACAAGCACATATTCCAGTGCCGGCCGCGCGGGCCAACGTGTTGCCAATTCCGAGGCCAGCCGTCGCGGTGGGCCGCGGCCGGTCAAAAGGAAATTGATGGCAAACTCTGCCATTTCATCGCCGGTTCGCACAACGGCACCCCACACAACAACAGATCGCCTCGAAAGGACCTTCTGCATCTCTGCAGACATTTGGTCATCAGCGATCAAAAAAATACAACTGGTTTGGAGTATATCATCGCCCTGATGTGTTGGTCCAAGGCAAACCCAAAAGCGTCCAAGCCAGCGGTGCGGGCCATGCTGAACGCTTCTAGGCTTGCAATGGCGGGGGGAAGGGCCTATATCCGCCGTTAATAGAGGTTTCGGGGTCCACACCTGAGGCTACCGAAAGTCACGGCGGGCCTCTCGGGCCCGTTTTTTGTTTCTTGGGATACGCATGTCCGATCTGATCGCTAAAACCGCCATGGACCGCCGTCTGGCCGATATCATCCAGCCCGTCATCGAGGGTCTGGGATTCGAACTGGTGCGCATCCGTCTGATGGGCGGGGCGACGCGCACGTTGCAGATCATGGCCGACAAACCCGACGGCGGGATTGAAGTGGACCATTGCGGCGACATCTCGACCGCGATTTCTGCGGTGTTGGACGTCGAAGACCCGATTGAAGAAAATTATGTGCTGGAGGTTTCTTCCCCCGGCATCGACCGCCCGCTGACCCGTCTGAAAGACTTTGAGATGTGGAAAGGCTGGGAGGCCCGGATCGAGACGACCGAGCTGATCGACGGCCGCCGCCGCTTTAAAGGCACGCTTGCGGGGGTTGAGGGCGACGAAGTTCTGATTGCGCTGGATGAAGGCAAAGAGCCCGTCATCATCGGTCTGCAGTTCGATTGGCTGTCGGATGCCAAACTGATTCTCACCGACGAGTTGATCACTGAAATGCTGCGCCAGAAAAAGGCCAGCGGCGTGATCGACGAATCGCAGTTCGACGAGATTGAAGACGCCGGGGATGACGACGACGACACCCCCGAAGATACCAAACACTAGAATACAAACACTAGGCCGGGAGAAGACCCATGGCGATTACGTCAGCCAACCAGCTTGAACTTCTGCAAACCGCCGAGGCGGTGGCGCGTGAGAAGATGATCGACCCGGATCTGGTGATCCAGGCGATGGAAGACAGTCTCGCCCGGGCCGCGAAGTCGCGCTACGGCGCCGATATGGACATCCGGGTGAAGATCGATCGCAAGACCGGCCGTGCCACCTTTGCCCGCATCCGCACCGTGGTCGAAGACGAGCTGGTGGAAAATCACCACGCGCAGCTGACTGTGAAGCAGGCCAAGTCTTACCTCGCTGACCCGCAAATCGGCGACGAAGTGATTGACGAAGTTCCGCCGGTTGATCTGGGCCGTATCGCCGCGCAATCTGCCAAGCAGGTGATCTTGCAAAAGGTCCGCGAAGCCGAGCGTGACCGTCAGTACGAAGAATTCAAGGACCGCAAAGGCTCGATCATCAACGGTCAGGTCAAGCGCGAAGAATATGGCAATGTCATCGTCGACATCGGCCGTGGCGAAGCCATCCTGCGCCGCAACGAAAAGATCGGCCGCGAAGCCTATCGTCCCGGTGATCGTATCCGCTGCTACATCAAGGACGTCCGCCGCGAGCCGCGCGGGCCGCAGGTCTTCCTGTCGCGCACCGATCCGCAGTTCATGGCAGAACTCTTCAAGATGGAAGTGCCGGAAATCTATGACGGCATTATCGAGATCAAGGCTGTTGCCCGTGATCCGGGTTCGCGCGCCAAGATTGCCGTGATCTCCTATGACAACTCGATCGACCCGGTTGGTGCCTGCGTTGGTATGCGCGGCAGCCGCGTGCAGGCCGTTGTGAACGAACTGCAGGGCGAAAAGATCGACATCATTCCGTGGAATGGCGATCAGGCGACCTTCCTTGTGAACGCGCTGCAACCGGCTGAAGTGTCGAAGGTTGTGATCGACGAAGAAGCTGGCAAGATCGAAGTCGTCGTTCCGGATGAGCAACTGTCACTGGCCATCGGCCGCCGCGGTCAGAACGTGCGTCTGGCCAGCCAGTTGACCGGCCTTGATATTGATATCGTGACCGAATCCGACGAATCGATCCGCCGTCAGGCCGAGTTTGCTGAACGCACCAAGCTGTTCATGGACACGCTGGATGTGGACGAGATGATGGCGCAGCTTCTGGTTTCGGAAGGCTTCACCAATCTGGAAGAAGTCGCTTACGTCGAGGAAGACGAACTCTTGTCGATCGACGGGTTCGACGAAGGCACTGCGGGTGAACTTCAGGCCCGCGCTCGCGACTATCTGGAGGAGCAGGCCAAGAAGGCGCTTGCCGCTGCCCGTGCGATGGGCCTCGAGGAGAGCCTGATCAACTTCGAAGGCCTGACGCCCCAGATGCTGGAAGCGCTGGCCAAGGACGGCATCAAGACGCTGGAAGACTTTGCGACCTGTGCCGACTGGGAGTTGGCGGGCGGCTGGACCACCGAGAATGGCCAGCGCAAGAAAGACGAAGGTGTGCTTGAAAAGTTCGACGTCTCGCTGGAAGAGGCGCAAACTATGGTCATGACCGCACGCGTCATGCTGGGCTGGGTTGATCCGACCGCGATGGAAGCGGCCGAAGAAAACGGCGACGACTCTGACGAGGAGGCCGAGGCCTGATCTCAGGTCTCGGAGCTTTGTCCGTGACTCGCGGCGGCCGGGAAAAAGAACAGGACGACCCCGAACGCAAGTGTATTGTGTCCGGGGAAAGCCAGCCCAAGGCGGGTCTGGTGCGATTCTGTATTGGGCCTGATAATATGGTGGTGCCGGATATTCTGGGCCGCCTTCCGGGGCGCGGCATCTATGTTGCCGCGGACCGTGCGGCCATCACAAAGGCGGCAACCAAGGGACTGTTCTCACGGGCAGCACGTCAGCCGGTCAAAGTGCCTGACGGTTTGGCCGATTTGGTCGAGTCTTTGCTGGCGCGCCGGGTGGTTGATCTCATCAGCATGTGCCGCAAGGCCAATGCCGCTGTGATGGGTTATGAAAAAGTGAAGGACTGGCTTGGATCGGGCAAGGCACGGGTTTTGGTGCAGGCCTCGGACGGATCAGAACGTGGCAAGACTAAGCTGCGCCCGCCGGAAGGCGAGGGCGGCTTCATCGGCCTTTTGACGGCTGGGGAAATGGGTTTGGCTTTCGGTCGCGAACGTGCAATACACGCGGCGCTTGGCGCTGGTGGACTCACGCACCGTGTTGTAGAGGAAGCGGCAAGGCTTTCTGGCCTGCGGGTGCAGGTTGAAAAGCAGGACGGCGGTGAGACCGCCATGAAGGATAAGTAGGACGCATGAGCGATACTGACGGCAAGAAACCCCTCGGCTTGGGTGGCACACCTCGTTCCGGTTCGGTGAAGCAAAGCTTCTCCCACGGCCGGACGCACGCTGTTGTGGTTGAAACCAAACGCAAGCGCGTTGTGGTGCCGACGCCGGGGAAACCCGCCGCCGCTGGTGGTGGCACGGCTTCATCGAGCCCGAATCTTGGCGATCCGTCGAAACGCCCCGCCGGGATTTCCGATGCCGAGATGGAGCGCCGTCTGACCGCGCTGCGCGCCGCCAAGGCGCGTGAGCAGGAGGACGCTGCCAAGCGCGCTGAAGACGAGCGTGCCCGCGAGGAAGATCGCCAGCGCCGCCGCGAAGAGATCGAGGCCAAGGATCGCGAAGATCGCGCTCGCGCAGCTGCTCTGCGTGCCAAGGCCGAAGAGGAAGAGCGTGCCAAGCAGGCCGCGATTGCCGAGGCCGCAGCCCGCGCCGAACAGCGTAAGGCTGATATTCTGGGCACCCAGCGCCGCAAGCCCGCAGCGCCAGAGGCCCCTGCAGCTGAACCGGCTGCCCCCGCACGCTCTGGTCGTAATGCGCCCGCTGCCGCTCCGGCCGCTGGTGGTGCAGACGAACGCGGCCCGGCTTCGTCGAAGCCCGGCCTGCCGACGCCGCGCAAGACCGACCGTGAACGCGAAGAGCGTGAACGCAACGCCAAGGCCAAGGGTGACGAAGGTCGCCGCGCTGGTAAGCTGACGCTGTCTTCGGCGCTGGATGGTGAAGGCGGGCGCACGCGCAGCCTTGCTGCCATGAAGCGCAAGCAGGAAAAAGCCCGTAACAAGGCAATGGGATTTGGCAACAAGCCCGAAAAGCAGTTCCGCGATGTGCAGTTGCCGGAAACCATTGTGGTTTCGGAACTTGCAAACCGTATGGCTGAACGTGCTGCCGATGTGGTCAAGTCGCTCATGAAAATGGGCATGATGGTCACGATGAACCAGGCCATTGACGCAGACACCGCAGAATTGGTGATCGAAGAATTTGGCCACAAGGCGGTTCGCGTGTCGGATGCCGACGTGGAACAGGCGATCGAAACCGTCAAGGATGATGACGCCGATCTGGTCACCCGTCCGCCGATCGTGACGATCATGGGCCACGTTGACCACGGCAAAACCAGCCTTCTGGACGCGATCCGCAAGGCCAATGTTGTGTCGGGCGAAGCCGGTGGCATTACCCAGCACATCGGTGCTTATCAGGTGAAAACCGAGCGTGGTCAGGTTCTGACCTTCCTCGACACCCCCGGTCACGCGGCCTTTACTTCGATGCGGGCCCGCGGTGCGAATGTCACCGATATCGTGGTGCTGGTTGTGGCGGCCGACGATGCCGTCATGCCGCAAACGGTTGAAGCGATTGCTCATGCCAAGGCCGCCAAGGTGCCGTTGATCGTGGCCATCAACAAGATGGACAAGCACGGCGCAGACGCGACCAAGGTGCGGACTGACCTTCTGCAACACGAAATCGTGGTCGAAGCGATGTCGGGTGACGTGCAGGACGTCGAAGTGTCGGCGAAAACCGGCATGGGTCTGGACAACCTGCTGGAAGCGATTGGGCTTCAGGCGGAAATCCTTGAACTGCGTGCCAACCCGAACCGTTCGGCCGCTGGTGCCGTCATCGAAGCAAAGCTCGATGTGGGCCGTGGCCCGGTTGCCACCGTTCTGGTGCAGAACGGCACCCTGCGCAAAGGCGATATCTTTGTCGTCGGCGAGCAGTGGGGCAAGGTGCGTGCCCTTATCAACTCCAAGGGCGAGACGATTGCCGAAGCCGGCCCGTCGGTTCCGGTCGAGGTTCTGGGCCTTTCGGGCACCCCCTCGGCAGGCGATACGCTGAACGTAGTGGAAACCGAAGCACAGGCTCGTGAGATCGCCGATTACCGGATCAAGGCCGCGAAAGACAAGCGCGCCGCTGCCGGGGCTGCAACCACGCTGGAACAGCTGATGGCCAAGGCCAAGGCCGATCAAGACGTTGCCGAACTGCCGGTTCTGGTGAAAGCCGACGTGCAGGGCTCTGCCGAAGCCATCGTGCAAGCCTTGGAAAAGGTTGGCAACGAAGAGGTCCGCGTACGCGTGTTGTCTTCGGGCGTCGGCGCGATCACCGATACGGATGTGTCGCTGGCCGAAGCCAGCAAATGCCCGATCATCGGCTTCAACGTGCGTGCCAATGCATCGGCCCGCAACAGCGCCCACCAGAAGGGTGTCGAGATCCGCTACTACTCGATCATTTATGATCTGGTGGATGACATCAAGAAAGCTGCCTCGGGCTTGCTCAAGGCCGAAGTGCGCGAGCATTTCATCGGCTATGCGCAGATCAAAGAGGTCTTCAAGGTTACCGGCGTTGGCATGGTTGCCGGCTGCTTGGTCACCGAAGGTGTCGCCCGTCGTTCGGCTGGCGTCCGCCTGCTGCGCGACAACGTGGTGATCCACGAAGGCACGCTGAAGACGCTGAAGCGCTTCAAGGACGAGGTGAAGGAAGTCATCTCTGGTCAGGAATGCGGGATGGCATTCGAGCGTTACGAAGACATTCGCGCAGGCGATGTCATCGAAATCTTCGAACGCGAGGAGGTCCAGCGGACGCTGGACTGATCCTCACGGGTCAGAAAAGAATAAGGCCGGGGTGCATAGCCCCGGCCTTTTTTGTTCTGCTCGATGGTATTTATGCCGCCTGAGACGTCTTCTGTACTGGTGTGCCGACAAAGGTTTTGTCATCGACCTTGATCATGATCTTGCCGTCCGGCATGTGGGCGACGAAAAGCCCCTGAACGGAAACGCAACTTCCTATGGTGATGGTGCGCAGCATGTGTCCAGTCCCTTACCAGCCACTGTTAGGACGGTTCTAGGACCGATTCGCGCGAAGTGCGATCATTCTAACGATAGTTGTGGTGTGCTGGCGAAGATCTAAAGTTAGAGCCAGTCCCGCAGAATCGGGATGAGGGGCAGGTCGGCGGGCGGCATGGGGTAATCGCGCAGGCGTTCGGGGCGGACCCACGCAAGGTTTTGCCCCTCGCGCCCGGTTGCCATGCCTTCCCAGCGGCGGCAGGCAAAGAGCGGCATCAGCAGATGAAAGTCGTCATAGGAATGGCTGGCGAAGGTCAGCGGCGCAAGGCAACTGGCCTTTGTCTCGATCCCCAGTTCTTCGCGCAACTCGCGGATCAGCGCCACCTCGGGGCTTTCGCCAAGTTCTACCTTGCCACCGGGAAACTCCCAAAGCCCTGCCAGTGACTTGCCCTCGGGCCGCTGTGCCAAAAGCACGCGGCCATCAGGGTCGATCAGGGCGACGGCGGAGACGAGGACGATCTTCACGAGCGGTAATCGGCGTTGATCTCGATGTAGCGGTTGGTCAGATCGCAGGTCCAGATCGACCGCGCCCCTTTGCCAAGCCCCATATCGACATGGATCAAAAGTTCCGGGTTCAGCATATAGGCCGCCCCGTCGTCTTCTTTGTAATTCGGATTCCGCCAGCCTTTTTCGGCCACCAGAATATCTCCGAATTTGATGGTCAGTCGGTCGCGGTCGGCTTCAGCCCCGGATTTTCCGATCGCCGCGACGATGCGACCCCAGTTCGGGTCTTGCCCGGCCACGGCAGTCTTGACCAAGGGCGAATTGGCAATCGCCAGTGCGGCCTTGTGGGCGTCGGCGTCGCTGGCGGCACCTGTCACCCGCACCTCGACGAATTTTGTCGCACCTTCCCCATCGCGCACCACCTGATGCGCAAGGTTCTTCATCACGCCATGCAATGCCGCTTCAAACGCCTTTGCGACCGGGCCTTTGACCTCTGCCGCTTCGGATTGGCCGGTGGCGGCAATCAGCAGGGTGTCAGAAGTAGAGGTGTCGCTGTCGACGGTGATCGAGTTGAACGTCGCATCCACGTTGCGCGAGATCATTTTTTGCAGGTTCGCCGCGCTGATCTTTGCGTCGGTGAAGATATAGACCAGCATCGTCGCCATATCCGGCGCGATCATGCCCGACCCTTTGGCGATACCGGAAATATGGATCGGCCCACCGTCGCCCTGCACCACGGCCGCCGCCCCCTTGGGGAAGGTATCGGTGGTCATGATCGCCTCGGCGGCGCCCTGAATGGCTTCTTCGGAAAGGTCAGCTGACAGCGCGCTGATGACGCCGGTGATCTTTTCAAAGGGCAAGGGCTCGCCGATCACGCCGGTCGAGGACGAGAAGACCCGGCTGGCGGGCATGCCCAAGGCATCGGCCACGGCACCTGTGACCGCCGCCACGGCCTTGTCGCCGATCACGCCGGTAAAAGCATTTGAGTTGCCCGAGTTCACGATGATTGCTGCCCCGACGCCATCAGCAACTTTGGTTGCCAATTTGGTCTGGCAATCGCGCACGCATCCCGAACGGGTGGTGGAGCGGGTAAAAACGCCCGCCATGGCAGTGCCGGGGGCAAGACGCACCAGCATCACATCCTTGCGGTTTTGATACTTGATGCCCGCGCCGATGGCGGCAAACTCTGCCCCCTTGATAACGGGCAGAGTGGGGAAGCTTGCAGGGGCAAGCGGGGACACGGGCTTGGCCGCCTTGGTCGGTTTTGAGGGCGCGTCGGTGACCGCCCCACCCAGCGCCTTCAGCTTGGCCTTCAACGCTTTGGCCTTGGCCTTCCAGTCTTTCTTGCCCATCGCTTGCCCCCCTTTTTCGATTATTTGTCGAGCAGAGTAAGATCACCCAGCAGCGCCGGGTCAATGCCCTCGCCGGGTTTTTCGACCTCGGCAGCTTCGGTGATCGACTTCACATGCGCCTCGATCGCTTTTTGCTCGATGTCCGAGGCCAGTTCGTCGCGCAGATCATCCAGCGTCGGTTGTGCGGCGACGCGGGTCTCTTTCACCAAGATCAGGTGATAACCGAAATCGGTTTTGACCGGCCCCACGACCTTGCCCGGTGTTGCAGCAACGACGGCCTCTTCAAAGGGCTTCACCATCATGCCCAGACCGAACCACCCCAGATCACCGCCATTTGCGCCTGACCCAGTGTCGGTGGAATTGGCCTTGGCAAGCTCGGCAAAGTCAGCACCACCGTCCAATTGGGCCAGCAGTTCTTTGGCCTTCGCCTCATCGGCCACCAGAATATGCGAGGCGCTGTATTCGGTTTGCGGCTTTGCATCCTTGAACTTCGCGTCATAGGCGGCTTGCAGCGCCTCATCCGTCACGGCGCCCAAGACGACGCCTTCCAGCGCCCGCGACGAGACATAGCCGCGCTTGTCATTTTCCATTTGCAGCGCATCGCGGCGGGTCAACTTGCCCTCCATCGACTGTTCCAGCGCGGTCTGTTGCACCAACTGATCGAGAATCCCTTTGAAAAGCACGTCCGGCGGCAGGGCCTTATACTGTTCGGGCAGCGCCTCGCGGGCGACGATCATATGGCCCAGCGTGATTTCCGTGCCGTTCACCGTGGCAACGACGGTCGCTGCCGTCGGCGCATCTTCTGCCAAAACGGGCAGCGCCAAACCTGCGGACAGGATCGCTCCCGCCAGAAAACGCATCGCTTTTGCCATCTCACTTACTCCTGATCGTGCCGCACATCTGCGCGACGTTGACTATCCCGGCCCTACCCCTTACATCGCGACAGTCGCGTGCGACGGGGCCGCCCGGCCTTCAACGCCCTTCTAGGGAAGGCCGAAGGGGCGGGCAAGGCCAGAGCCTCACACGATCCTGTCAGATACGGCCAGTTGGAGAAAACATGCTGGGTTTTGGGGCGCTCGCGAAGAAGATTTTCGGCACGCCGAACGATCGAATGGTGAAATCGGTTCGTCCGCTGGTCGCAAAGATCAACGCACTGGAGCCAGAATTTGCCGCGCTGTCGGATGAGGGTATCATCGCGAAAACGCGCGAGTTTCAAAAGCGCGTGCAGGACGGCGGCGAAAGCCTTGATGCCATCCTGCCCGAGGCTTTCGCCAATTGCCGCGAAGGTGCGCGCCGCGCCCTTGGTCTGCGGGCTTTTGATGTGCAGTTGAAGGGCGGTATCTTCCTGCACCAAGGCAATATCGCCGAAATGCGGACGGGTGAGGGCAAGACCCTTGTCGCCACCTTCCCGGCCTATCTGAACGCACTGACCGGCAAGGGCGTGCATGTCGTCACTGTGAACGACTATCTGGCCAAGCGCGACGCGGAATGGATGGGCAAGGTTTATGCCCAATTGGGTCTGACAACGGGCGTGGTTTACCCCTATCAGCCCGATGGTGAGAAAAAAGACGCGTACCGCGCCGACATCACCTATGCCACCAACAACGAGTTGGGCTTCGACTATCTGCGCGACAATATGAAGGGCAGCATCGAGGAAATGGCCCAGCGGGGGCATTACTTTGCCATCGTGGACGAGGTTGACTCGATTCTGGTCGACGAGGCGCGCACGCCGTTGATCATCTCTGGCCCCTCTCAGGATCGCTCTGACCTCTATCAAAAGGTCAATGCCCTGATCCCGGAACTGGGCGAGGCGCATTTCAAGATCGATGAAAAGACCCGGAACGTCACCTATACCGAGGATGGCAACGATTTCATCGAAGCCCTGCTGCTGAAGGCGGGGCTCTTGCCCGAGGGGCAAAGCCTTTATGATCCGGAAAGCACCACTTTGGTGCATCACGTCACGCAGGCGCTAAAGGCGCACAAGCTGTTCAACCGTGACCAGCAATATATCGTGCGCGACAACGAGGTGATGCTGATCGACGAATTCACCGGCCGCATGATGAAGGGCCGCCGCCTGTCCGAAGGTCTGCATCAGGCGATCGAGGCCAAGGAAGGCGTGACGATTCAGCCCGAAAACGTGACGCTGGCCTCGGTGACCTTCCAGAACTATTTCCGGCTTTATGAAAAGCTGGGGGGCATGACCGGCACGGCGGCGACCGAAGCCGATGAATTCATGGAAATCTACAAACTGGGCGTGGTCGAGGTTCCGACCAACCGCATCGTGCAGCGTAAAGATGACCACGATGCGGTTTATCGCACCGCCCGCGAGAAATACGACGGAATCGTCAAGACCATCCGCGAGGCGCATGCCACGGGTCAGCCGATTTTGGTCGGCACCACCAGCATCGAAAAGTCGGAATTCCTGTCCGGCCTGCTGAAAGAGGCTGGTATCCATCACAATGTGTTGAACGCCCGCCAGCATGAGCAAGAAGCCCAGATCGTCGCCGATGCGGGCAAGCTGAATGCGGTGACCATCGCCACCAACATGGCCGGTCGCGGTACGGACATCAAACTGGGCGGCAACGTCGAGTTCAAGATCATGCAGGCCATTGCCGAGCATCCCGAGGCCGACCACGCCGCGATCCGCGCCCGCATCGAAGAAGAACACAAAGCCGCCGAGGAGGCGGTGAAGGCCGCTGGCGGTCTGTTCGTGCTGGGCACCGAACGCCACGAATCGCGCCGTATCGACAATCAGTTGCGCGGTCGTTCGGGCCGTCAGGGCGACCCTGGCCGTTCGGCCTTCTTCCTATCCTTGGAAGATGACCTGATGCGTATCTTTGGTTCGGAACGGCTGGACAATGTGCTGTCCAAACTGGGGATGAAGGAAGGCGAGGCCATCGTTCACCCCTGGGTCAACAAATCGTTGGAACGCGCGCAGGCCAAGGTTGAAGGTCGCAACTTCGACATTCGCAAGCAGTTGCTGAAATACGACGACGTGATGAACGACCAGCGCAAGGCGATCTTCGCCCAGCGGTTGGAAATCATGGAAGCCGAGGATTTGGGCGAAATCGTCCGCGACATGCGGCATCAGGTGGTCGAAGACCTGATCGACGCTTACATGCCGCCGAAATCCTATGCTGACCAATGGGATATTGCCGGGCTGACCGCTGCGGCGCGCGACAAGCTGACCATGGACTTGCCGCTGGCAGTCTGGGCTGCCGAAGAAGGTGTGGACCAGCAGGCAATGACCGCGCGGCTGACCGAGCAATCGGACGCCATGATGGATGAAAAGCTGGCCGGTTTCGGTGCCGAAGCGATGCGCTCGATCGAAAAGCAGCTGTTGCTTCAAACCATCGACGCCAAGTGGCGCGAGCATCTGCTGCGCTTGGACCATCTGCGTTCGGTCGTGGGCTTCCGTGGCTATGCGCAGCGCGATCCGCTGAATGAATACAAGACCGAAGCCTTCCAGTTGTTTGAACATATGCTGGATTCGCTGCGGCAAGACGTGACGCAGAAACTGTCGCAAATCCGCCCGATCTCGGCGGAAGAGCAAAAGGCGCTGATGGAACAGTATCAGGCCCAACTTGCCGCCTTTCAGGCGCAGCAGGCCCAAGCCAAAGCTGTCGCAGCCGCTCCGATAGCCGCAGTTGCGGCCGAGGCGCTGGTGGGTTTTGACGAAGCCGACCCCACGACTTGGGGCAACCCCTCACGCAACGATATGTGCCCCTGCGGGTCGGGTGAAAAGTTCAAGCACTGCCACGGCAAGCTGGATTGATCGACAAGGGGCAGCTTCGGCTGCCCCTTTTGGTGCAGGTTCGGAAACATTCCTCGTTTCTGCCATGTAATAGCCCGGATTCCCGAACAGGTTGTCAGTTGAGACAACTGCCTGTTGGGGGCTGATATGGACATGAAGCGCAGAGCGGCCCGCGGTGTCGCGGTTTTGGCTGTGGCCTTGGCGGCCGGGCATCTGGTGCAGGGCATGGGTAAAACGCCTGTGCCGAAACAGGTCGCGTCAGCGGCGCTTACCCAAAAACCTATCAGAGTGGAAACCGTTGCGGCCGGTCCCAAGGCTGCTGCGCCGGTGCGCCCCATGCCAAAAGTTGTGATGCCTGAAACCGTCGTCACGGCGGATGCAGGCAGCGCTTTTTTGCGCAAACCCGCACCTGTCACGAACGCACCGCCTGCCGTGTCAGCCATCGCCTGCGACGTTTCACTTGACCTGATGGTCGAGCCGAACGCGATGATTGGCCTGACCCTGCTTGCCCCTTGCCACCCGAACCAGCGTGTTGTGCTGCATCAGGGCGGGCTTGCGGTGACGGGCAAGACCACGGCGACAGGGGCGCTCTTTACGGCCCTTCCTGCCATGGAAACCCCGGCCCTTGTCGAAGTTGCTTTCGCCGATAGCACCAGAACCCGCGCAGAGATTGCAGTTCCCGACCTTGTGACGCTGCGCCGCTTTGGCCTGCAATGGCAGGCCGATGACACCTTCCAGATCCATGCCTTTGAAAATGGCGCGACCTATGGCGAACCGGGCCATATCTCGGCGGCCGATCCGCATGGCCCCACCGCCGGGCAGCGCGCCACGGCGGGGTTTCTGACGCTTCTCGGTGAGGCCGCCACCGAAAATCCTCTGCTGGCCGAGGTCTATACCTTCCCGACAACTGGTGCCAAAGCCGAGGTCGCCGTCGAGGCGGCCGTGACCGAGAAGACCTGCGGCCGCGAGTTGATTGCCGAAACGCTGAACAGCACGGGCGGCAGCGTCTTTGTCACAGATCTGACGGTGGCCATGCCGGAATGTGAGGCCAAAGGCGATTATCTGTTGTTGAAGAATCTTGTACTTGACCTGAATATGGCCGCCGCAAATTAACAGATCAGGCTATTTCATGACGTTCCTGGTGCGCGGGGTTTTTCTTGCCGCGCTTGTCTTTTTTAGCCTTGTCCGACCTGCCGCAGCGCAGGACGTCACGCTGACATCTCGCGATGGGGCGCTGGCGATTTCTGGTCAGTTGCAGGGTTATGATGGCGAGTTTTATCGCATCGACAGCGCCTATGGTCTGCTGACGCTGGACGCGCAGGGCGTGATTTGTGATGGCCCGGCCTGCCCCGATCTGACCGCGCCCAAGGCGGTAATCCGCATCGTTGGCGCGCCAGCCTTGGGCGCAGCCTTGGTGCCGGGGCTGGTGCGGGGGTTTGCGCAGGCGCAGGGACTGCGGCTGATTGTGGCGGAGGGGCGAGATGCCCCGACCCGACTGGTCGATCCTGCAACCAACAAGATTCTGGCCGAATTCAGTTTTCAGCCCCTGTCCCCGGCCGAAGCCCATACTGCGCTCGTCGCAGGCCGCGCAGAGTTGATCCTTGCCGCCGCCAGTGACCCGGCCTTTGGCAATCGCACAGTCGGATTGGACCCTCTGGTTGCCATCACTGCGGCTGACAATCCCGTCCCTTCAATCGCGACGCCGGATCTGGCCCGTGCCCTGATGGGAGAGGTGAGCAATTGGGCCGAGATTGGCGGGCCGGACATGCCTTTGGTCCTGCACGGATTGTCCGAGGACGCGGATTTGAACCGCGCGCTGGCTGGGCGGCTGGGGCGCAATATTGCCGCAACTGTCGTGCATGACACGCCCGAGGCGCTGGCCGCTGCCGTGGCGCGTGATCCTTGGGCGCTGGCCGTCACCGGGCGGTCGGTGACGGGGAAGGCCCGGGTGATCGGGCTTGCTGACAGCTGTGGGTTTGCGCTGCCGGTAACGCCATTGGCGGTAAAGGCCGAGGATTATCCGCTGACGCTGCCGGTCTATTTCCTGACACCGCGTCGTCGTTTGCCGCTTGCTGCGCGGGAGTTTTTGGAATTCCTCTCGCTGCCCCCGGCGCAAAAGGCGGTGGAGCAGGCGGGGTTGGTTGGGCGTGGGTTGGCACGGCAGGCCATGGCGGCGGATGGCTTGCGGCTGATCAATGCCATTCAAGGCGCAGGGGAAGATACCTCGCTGACGGATCTGAAGCGGTTGGTGGACCTTATGGATGGGGCTGACCGGCTGTCCTACACCTTCCGCTTTCAGGATGGCCTGACCGAGCTTGACCCGGCCAGCCGCGATACGCTGAGCGATCTGGCCAAGATGATTGCGTCGGGTGTGTTGTCGGGCGAAACTTTGGTGCTGGCCGGGTTCTCCGACGGCTCTGGCGCGGGGGTAGAGAACCTTGACCTGTCTCGGGATCGTGCGGCGCAGGTGCTGGCCGCGCTGCAATCTGCCCTGCCGGACCTGCCGCCCGAACAGTTCCCCCGTGTGGAATCCTTTGGTGAGGCGTTGCCGATGGCCTGCGACCAGACCGCTGCCGGGCGCCGGTTGAACCGCCGGGTGGAAGTTTGGGCGTTGCCCGCAACGGCGAAGCCTTAAAGGTAGCCTGCCGCGCGGAAACTGACCTCGCGTGATTTGCCGATGATGAGGTGGTCATGCAGGGTAATGCCCAGCACCTGCGCCGCGTCCTGCACCTGATGGGTCATGCTGATATCGGCATCCGACGGTGTCGGGTCGCCCGAAGGATGGTTATGCACGAGGATCAGCGCCGAGGCGTTCAACTCCAGCGCACGTTTCACCACCTTGCGTGGGTAGACGGGGACATGATCCACCGTGCCCTTGGCCTGTTCTTCGTCGGCGATCAGTACATTCTTGCGGTCTAGAAACAGGATACGGAACTGCTCGGTTTCGCGATGCGCCATGGTGGTGTGGCAATAATCCAGTAGGGCGTCCCAAGACGACAGTATCGGTTGGTGCATCACCCGCGCCCTCATCATGCGCTGCGCGGCGGCCTCGATGATCTTCAACTCGGTGATGACGGCGTCTCCGACCCCCTTGACCAGCGCCAGACGCGCCGGGCTGGCGGTGATGACGCGATTGAAATCGCCGAACGTATCAAGAAGCAGCCGCGCCAGCGGCTTTACGTCCTGCCGGGGAATGGCGCGAAACAGGACCAGTTCCAGCATTTCATAATCAGGCAGCGCCGCAGCACCCCCATCGCGAAAGCGGGCGCGCAGGCGGCTGCGATGGTCTGAGATATAGCTGGGCAAGCGGCCAGATATCGGCACCGCGGCCGCTTCGTCCGCGTCAGAGGAGGAGAACAGGGGCAGGATGCCATCGGAGAAGCCATGCTGTGCCATGACTTTACTGTCTCAGCGCAGGGTGAAGAAAAGGTTAACACTCGCTCGTCGGTCGCCTTCGGCGTCTCCTTGAGGAGCGCCGAAGGCGACGACAAGTGTGTTTAGCCCTTCATCCCGTCCCAAAAGCCCTTGACCTTGGAGAAGAACGACGACCCTTCCGGGTTGTTTTCTTCTGACAGGGCTTCGAACTCGCGCAGAAGCTCGCGCTGCCGCGTGGTCAGGTTGACCGGGGTTTCAACGGCCAGTTCCAACAGCATATCGCCCGTGCCAGCCCCGCGCAGAGCCGGCATGCCTTTGCCGCGCAGGCGCATTTGCTTGCCGGTCTGGCTGCCTGCGGGCACTTTCACCTTGGCCTTGCCGCCGTCGATGGTCGGGACGTCCACTTCGCCGCCAAGGGCGGCTGTGGCAAAGGAAATCGGCACGCGGCAGAACAGATGCACGCCATCGCGCTGGAAGATCGGATGGTCTTTCACCTCGATGAAGATGTAAAGATCACCGGTCGGCCCGCCGCGCAGGCCGGCCTCACCGTCGCCCGCCAGACGAATACGGGTTCCAGTTTCGACCCCCGCCGGGATATTCACCGACAGTGCGCGTTCCTTTTCGATCCGGCCATGGCCATGGCAGGATTTGCAAGGGTTCTTGACGATCTGCCCCGCACCCGAACAGGTCGGGCAGGTGCGTTCAACCGTGAAAAAGCCCTGCTGCGCCCGCACCTTGCCCATGCCGGAGCAGGTCGGGCAAGTGGTGGGTTCGGACCCGCCTTCGGCGCCAGTGCCGTGACAGGCGTCGCAGGCGATCGAGGTCGGCACGTTGATGGTTTTCTGAACGCCAGCAAAGGCCTCATCCAATGAGACACGCAGGTTGTAGCGCAGGTCAGATCCACGCTGCGCGCGCGACCGGCCCCCGCCACCCCCACCACGGCCCATGAAATCGCCGAACAGGTCTTCGAACACATCCGAGAACGCGCTGGCAAAATCACCTTGCCCGCCGCCCTGAAATCCGCCCCGCGGTCCCGCGCTGCCACCTTCAAAGGCGGCATGACCATAACGGTCATAAGCGGCCTTTTTGTCGGCATCCTTCAGCACATCATAGGCTTCGTTCACTTCTTTGAACTGAGCCTCGGCGTTCGGATTGTCGGAATTGCGGTCGGGGTGAAGCTCTTTCGCCTTTTGGCGATAGGCTTTTTTCAACTCATCGGCCGTAGCACCTTTTTTGGCGCCCAGCACGTCGTAGTAATCACGTTTTGCCATGGCAAACCCCAAAGATGGGGAACAGGCGAAGGGCGGCCCTTTGCAAGGCCGCCCCCGGAAGTTCCCTGCGGATCACTTCCGCTTGCTGCTGCCCATATCTTCGAAGTCGGCATCGATGATGTCATCATCGACGTCGCGCGGGGCGTCACCGTCGTCGCTGCCACCTTCGGCGGCCTGCGCCTTGTAGATCGCCTCGCCCAACTTCATCGCGGCTTCGGTCAGGTTCTGAATGGCACCCTTGATCTTGCCAGCGTCTTCGCCTTTCAGCGCTTCTTCCAGCGGGGCCATGGCAAACTCAATCGCTTCAACCGTCGACGGATCGACCTTGTCAGAGTGTTCTTTCAAGGACTTTTGCGTCGAGTGCAGCAGGCTTTCGCCCTGGTTCTTCGTTTCAACCAGTTCGCGACGATCCTTGTCAGCTTCGGCATTGGCCTCGGCGTCCTTGATCATCTTTTCGATGTCGTCATCCGACAACCCGCCCGAGGCCTGAATGGTGATCGCCTGTTCGCGGTTGGTGCCCTTGTCCTTGGCTTTGACCGTCACGATGCCGTTGGCGTCGATGTCGAAGGTCACCTCGATCTGCGGCATGCCGCGCGGGGCGGGCGGTATCTGTTCCAGGTTGAACTGGCCCAGCATCTTGTTGTCAGCCGCCATTTCACGCTCGCCTTGGAAGACGCGCAGGGTCACGGCGTTCTGGTTGTCCTCGGCGGTCGAGAAGATCTGGCTCTTCTTGGTCGGGATCGTGGTGTTGCGGTCGATCAGACGGGTGAAGACGCCGCCGAGGGTTTCGATGCCCAAGGACAGCGGGGTCACGTCGAGCAGGACCACATCCTTGACGTCGCCTTGCAGCACGCCAGCCTGAATGGCGGCACCGGCGGCCACGACTTCGTCAGGGTTCACACCCTTGTTCGGCTCTTTGCCGAAGAACTTGGTCACTTCTTCGATGACGCGCGGCATACGGGTCATACCGCCAACCAGCACAACCTCGTCGATGTCCGAGATCGACACGCCTGCGTCCTTGATGGCCGCTTGGCAGGGCTTGATCGACTTCTTGATCAGGTCATCCACCAGCGATTCCAGCTTGGCACGCGTCAGCTTGACCACCAAGTGCAGCGGCTGCCCGGTGTTCTTGTCCATCGAGATGAACGGCTGGTTGATTTCGGTCTGCTGGCTGGACGAAAGTTCGATCTTGGCCTTTTCTGCCGCCTCTTTCAGGCGCTGAAGGGCCATCTTGTCCATCGACAAATCGACGCCGTGTTCCTTTTTGAACTCGTCTGCCAGATAGTTGACGATGCGCATGTCGAAATCTTCACCGCCAAGGAACGTGTCCCCGTTGGTGGACTTCACTTCGAACAGACCGTCGTCGATTTCCAGAATGGTAATATCGAACGTGCCGCCGCCAAGGTCATAGACCGCGATGGTTTTGGTCTCTTTTTTGTCCAGACCATAGGCCAGTGCGGCTGCGGTCGGTTCGTTGATGATGCGCAGCACCTCAAGACCGGCAATCTTGCCTGCGTCCTTGGTGGCCTGACGCTGGGCGTCGTTGAAATAGGCCGGCACGGTGATGACAGCCTGCGTGACGGTTTCGCCCAGATAATTCTCGGCGGTTTCTTTCATCTTTTGCAGGATGAAGGCGGAAACTTGGCTGGGCGAATACTTTTCGCCGCGCACTTCAACCCAAGCGTCGCCGTTGCCACCGTTGACGATCTTGTAGGGCATGTTCTTCTGGTCTTTGACGATCACCGGATCGTCATAGCGGCGGCCGATCAGGCGCTTGACCGCAAAGACCGTGTTGGCGGCGTTGGTGACCGCCTGACGCTTGGCGGCCTGACCGACAAGACGTTCGCTGTCGGTGAAACCGACGATCGAAGGCGTGGTACGTGCGCCTTCAGAGTTTTCGATGATCCGGGGCTGCGAGCCGTCCATGATGGCAACGCAAGAGTTGGTCGTCCCGAGGTCAATACCAATGACTTTGGCCATGAGTGGTCCCTTTCCTTCGGCGATGTTGTGGGGCGGAACCCAAGAAGGCATCCCGACCCGATCCCATGTGAGACGCGGAACAGGCGGCCGCCCGGTCCGGCTTCTGGGCGTATATAGGGAGGGGAATTTGGGGCTGCAAGCGGCGTCGACGGGGTTCAATCAGAAGAATCTGCGGAAAATCGACAGGACTGTCACGCCGGGCCGTCGGGCGGGGTTGAGAAGCGGCCGCGAACCCGCCGCCCGTCAGCGTTTGGCGTTCCAACTGGCCGAGATGTGGCTCTCGGTATAGCGTTCGGCCATCAGCCCGATCACAATCAAAACAAAGGTGGTGATCACAGGATAAAGCGCCGAGGTGTAGCGCGGTTCATAATTCAGGAACATGTAGCCGCGGCTTTGGTCGATGCAATGGAACAGCGGGTTCCACATGAAGACCTTAAGCACCGACATTGGTGTCATGTTGGCCACAAACATCTTGCCGGAAAACACGAAATTGGCGCGAGTAAAGGCCGTGGTGGCAACGGTGAAGAAATCCGGCGCCCAAGGCGTTGCCGCCTTGAAGATCAGCCCGATCCCGATGCCCGACGACCAAGACAAGAGATACATCACGCCGACGCCCACCGGCTGGTCAATGGAAATCGGGGTCCAGAGCGCGTGGTAGCCGAACAGGATTACCCCTGCGGCAAGGGTCTGCATGTAAAGTGCCGAAAGGGCCGCCGCCGAAACTGAAACGATGGTGTTCATCGGCGCGTGTTTCATCATCGACGACGTTGGCCCCTCGGCCGAGGACACTGCCTTGATCGCCTTGGCATGGGCCATGAAGCTGAAGATGCCCGACATGATGTAAAGGATGTAATCACCGCGCAGTTGGTTGCCCATGCTGCGACCGATCAGCCAGAACATGATAAGCATCACCCCGATGCCAACAAGCGATTGCGCGATCGACACCAAAAGGCCGACAATCGCATTCCCGTTGCTTTTGCGAATATGGCGCACCGAGGCGTGGAAAATCAGCTCGAACAGCGCAAGCGTGCTGCCTATCCGGGTTGTCGGCACAGCGGGGCGAAACATTTACACTCGACCTCATACGGGCATTGCGGCCCTGATTATCTAGGAAATCTTGCTGTTCCCTTTCCAACACATGATAAAGGCGCGGCTGTGTTAAATCAACGTCAAGGCCGTGAAACTCGGTCTACAAGGAAGTGCCATGGATTTCGACCGTTTGATCCCCACCATCCGCCGTCTCGCACTTGAGGCGGGCGATGCTATCATGCAGGTCTATAACAGCCCGGATTTTGCCGTGAAATCCAAAAGCGATGCCAGCCCGGTGACCGAGGCCGACGAGGCCGCGGATGCGCTGATCTCGGCCGGTTTGCGCGCGGCTTTCCCCGAGGTGATCCTTATCACTGAAGAACAGGCCGACAGCCATGCGCTGACCGCCCAGACCTTCCTGATCGTCGATCCTTTGGACGGCACCAAGGAATTCGTCCAGCGCCGCGGCGATTTTACGGTGAACATCGCCTATGTCGAAAATGGCGTGCCACTGCGCGGTGTGGTCTATGCGCCTGCGCAAGGGCGTCTGTTCTACACGCAGGCGGATGGGGTATCGGTCGAGGAAACCGGTCCCTTGGCCAAAGATGCGGCCGGTGCGGTGACGCCGATCACGGTATCGGCCCCCGACAACGGCGCGCTGATGGTGGTGGCGTCGAAATCGCACCGCGATGCGGCGACCGATGATTACATTGGGAAATATACTGTCAAAGATGCGAAATCTGCAGGCTCCAGCCTGAAGTTCTGCCTTGTCGCGACGGGTGAGGCAGATATTTACCCCCGGCTGGGCCGCACGATGGAATGGGACACCGCAGCAGGTGACGCTGTGTTGCGTGGGGCAGGGGGGCAGGTGGTGCGCTTTGACGACCATACGCCGCTCGCCTATGGCAAGCCGGGCTGGGACAACCCGTTCTTCATCGCCTATGCCCCCGGCGTGGAGTTGAAGAAATGAGCGTCCTGATCGCCATTCCGGCCCGCTATGCCTCTACCCGCTATCCGGGCAAGCCATTGGTTTCCCTGAGAGGGCCGGATGGCGAGAAAACCCTGATCCGCCGGTCTTGGGAGGCGGCGATGTCCGTCAAGGGCGCTGATCGGGTTGTGGTGGCGACAGATGACGACCGTATCCGCACCCATGCGGAATCTTTCGGAGCCGAGGTTGTGATGACCTCCTCTGACGCGCAAAACGGCACCGAGCGGTGCGCGGAAGTGGCGGCAAAACTGCCGGGCTTTGATGTGGTGGTGAACCTGCAAGGTGATGCGCCGCTGACGCCCGCTTGGTTCGTCGAGGATCTGGTCAAAGGTCTTTTGGCTGATCCCGCTGCCGACATCGCGACGCCCGTTTTGCGCTGTGATGGCCGTGGGTTGAATGGCCTTTTGGCGGATCGCCGCGCGGGCCGTGTGGGGGGCACGACGGCGGTGTTCGGCGCAGGGATGCGCGGGCTATACTTTTCCAAAGAGGTGATCCCCTTTACCGGCAAGACCTATGCCGATGATGAGGAAACCCCGGTTTTCCACCATGTCGGCGTTTACGCCTATCGCCCCGCCGCGTTGGCCGCCTATCCCAGCTGGCCGGTCGGCCCCTTGGAAAAGCTGGAAGGGCTGGAGCAGTTGCGGTTCCTTGAGAATGGCCGCCATGTGCTTTGTGTCGAGGTTCAGGCCAAAGGCCGCCAGTTCTGGGAGTTGAACAACCCCAGCGACGTCGCCACAATCGAGGCGATGATGGCCGCAATGGGATGAAAGCCCGGCCGACCAGCGTCATCATCGTCAGTCGCCATCGCGCGGCGGCGTTGCGGCGCTGTCTCTTGGGCTTGACGCAGCAGGACCATCCGGATTTCGAGGTGATCGTGGTCGCGGACCCGACCGGAGTCGCCGCGGCGCAGGCGTTGGACGTCGGGCTAAAGATCTTGCCGTTTGATGAGGCCAATATTTCTGCGGCGCGCAATCTTGGCCTGACCCATGCCGCGGGCGAGGTTATTGCCTTTATCGACGATGACGCGGTGGCCGAACCAACGTGGCTGTCGCGGCTGTGTGCAGGGTTTGATACCCCGCAAGTGGTGGCCGCAACCGGATTCGTGCGGGGGCGCAACGGGATTTCTTATCAATGGCAGGCCTGCGAGGTGGACGCGACCGGGCTTGACCATGCCTTGCCGCCCAAGGCCGGGCAATATGCCGGAACACCCCAACGGGCGGTCAAGACCCAAGGCACCAATTGCGCCTTTCGTCGTGATGCGCTGGTTCGAATCGGTGGTTTTGACCCCGCGTTCCGCTTTTATCTGGACGAGGCGGATGCGAACCTGCGGCTTGCATCCCACGGACTGACAGCCGTCATTCCTGACGCGCAGGTGCATCACGGGTATGCCGCCAGCACGCGCCGCCGCGCGGATCGGGTGCCTTTGTCCTTGCATGAGATCGCTGCCTCGATCGCCATCTTCCTGCGTCGGCACGCCCCTGAGATGCTGGAGCAAGACACGATCCCTGCCATTGCGGCCCAAGAGGCCCGTGTGGCGAACCTGCTGCATGACAGGCAGGTGACAACGGCCGAAGCCAAGGCCCTGTTGGCCAGTCTGGCCGAAGGTTGGGATGATGGCATGCAGCGCACGTTGGGCGTTTTAACCCCGCTGCCTGACGCTGGGGTCTTTATGCCGTTGCCGTATACCGGACCACGGCCGGGTCTTGTGCTGTCAGGGCGGAGGTGGCAGCGATCACGGCTTATGAAGGCCGCAGGCGTGGCGGCGGCGGGCGGCGAAATTGCCACCGTGATCTGTCTTGGCCCCACGCCTCGCGCGCATCGCATGCAGTTCACCGATCAGGGCTTCTGGCTACAAAGCGGGGGGGTCTACGGCCGGTCGGTCCGGCAGGGGCCAAGGCTGCGCCTGACATCCTTCCGCGCCCGCATCGCCGAGGAAATGTCGCGGATAGCGCGCTATCGACCGGTGCAATAAAGTGATCTTTTGGTGAAATTTCCCAGTTCATTCACGCGAATGTATGGTAATTGTTTCCAAACGACATAACAGCGCCCCAGTCCTGCCAGAATTTCTGTTAACTGTTTCGCGGTAGCGTGTAATCTGGTTGGAAAAAAGACGGGCCGTATGAGGATTTCGAGAGATGAAATTTAAGAAAGTCACCAAGGCGGTCTTTCCCGTCGCGGGCATGGGAACACGGTTCCTGCCAGCGACGAAATCAATCCCGAAAGAAATCATGACTTTGGTGGATCGCCCCCTGATCCAATACGCCATTGATGAGGCGCGGGCGGCCGGGATCAAGGAATTCATCTTTGTGACCTCAAAGGGCAAGTCAGCGCTGGAGGATTACTTCGATCACTCTCCTGAATTGGAAAGCACCCTGCGCAAAGCCGGGAAGGACGAATTGCTGGAGATCCTGAAAGAAACCAATATGGACAGCGGCGCCATCGCCTATCTTCGGCAGAACCGCCCGCTGGGTCTGGGTCATGCCGTTTGGTGCGCCCGCCGCCTGATTGGCGACGAACCCTTTGCCGTCTTGCTGCCCGATGATGTCATCGCTGCCGAAAAGCCCTGCTTGCAGCAGATGATGGAGGCCTATGAGCAAACCGGCGGCAATATCGTCGCCGCGATGGAGGTGGCCCCAGCTAAAACCTCGTCCTATGGCGTCTTGGATATCGCCGAGGATATGGGCGCCATCGTGCAGGCCAAAGGCATGGTTGAAAAGCCGAAAGCCGAAGATGCGCCTTCGAACCTTGCTGTGATCGGCCGCTACATCTTGCAGCCGAAGGTGCTGAACAACCTGAACAAATTGAAACAGGGCGCAGGGGGCGAGATTCAGCTGACCGACGCGATTGCCGAAGAGACCAAAACCGGCAAGGTCTATGGCTATCGCTTCCGGGGCCAGCGCTATGATTGCGGCTCTAAGGCTGGGTTCTTGCAGGCGACTGTGGCCTTTGGTTTGGCCCGGCCGGATTTGCGCGACGAATTCGGCGCCTATTTGCAGGACATGATGGCGCTGCAAAAGGCCGCGCAGTAAGCGGTGCTGCGAGCGCGGCTTCTTGATGTGACGCGGCTGGTGTCGCGGTTGGGTCGGGGGCCGCTGACCGGAATTGATCGTGTCGAACTGGCCTATCTGACGCGCTTTTTGGCCGATGAGGCGCCGCTTTTTGCTTTGGTGCGCAGTGCGGCGGGTTTTTTGCTGCTGGACCGGCGCGGTTGCACCGGCCTTTTGACGTTGGTGCAAAGCCAGATCGCCTTGCCGCCTGTAGATCGTCTGTCGCGTCTGCTCTATCGCCGTGATCCGCTGCGTGGCCGGTCCGAAACCGCCGCGCGCAAGCTCGCGATTGCCCGTGCTTCACGCTTTGGTCTGTGGCGGTTGCTGCGTCGCCTGCCCAAGGCAGCCTGCTATTACAACATCGGCCATACCAATCTGACGGCGCGGGGGCTTGGCAGGCTCAGGGCGGCGGGGTTGGGTGTTGTGGTGATGATCCATGACACCATACCGCTGGATTACCCTGAATTTTCCCGGCCCGATACGGTTGCCAGCTTTCGCCGCAAACTGGCTGCGGTCGGGGCCTGTGCGGATGCGGTCGTTCACCTGACACAAGCCACCCGGAGCGCGACAGAGGCGCAACTGGCCCGGCTTGGCCGGGTGCCGCCGGGGCTTGTCGCGCCTTTGGGGGTTGAAGTGGCGCTGCCTGACGCCAGCAGTCTGCCCCCTGATCTGGATCTTTCGGTGCCCTATTTCATTGCCCTTGGCACGATTGAACCCCGCAAGAACCATCGGCTTTTGCTGGATGTCTGGGCTCAGATGGTGGGGCCCGTCCCGCGACTTTACATCCTTGGCAGGCGGGGGTGGGCGGCGCCCGACCTGTTGTCCCGGCTTGATGCCTTGCCGCCTGGTGGCGCGGTGCGAGAGCTGCCCGGCCTTTCCGATGGGGCCGTTGCCGCGCTTCTTGCGGGGGCTGTCGCGCTGCTTGCGCCCAGCCGGGCCGAAGGTTTTGGCCTACCCCCGGTCGAGGCCGCGCGCCTTGGCACGTCGGTGGTCGCCAGCGATTTGCCCGTGACGCGCGAACTCCTTGGAAACAAGGCGGTTTACCTGCCGCCGGACGACATATATTCTTGGTTGGAAACAGTTGTGAGGTTGCTCAATACCCCTGCATCCCGTCAGACGTCACCAGACCCAGCGATCCGCCTGACGTGGGCCGATCATTTCAACACGGTCTTAAGGGATGGCTGATAGGACAATGGGGATCTCGTGGGCAGCAGGTAGAAAGTCAGGGGTTTGAGCGTTCTTTCCAGATACATGCTCAGGCTGGCGCGCAAGCGCTGGCTGGTCCGCGCCTTCCGCAAACGGCGGGAGTTGCAGGCGGTATCGGACCGCACGGCGCAGATCGCGCCGGATCAGATCCTGCTCTATTCCACCTTCCGCAACGAACGCATCCGTCTGCCATTTTTCCTGAATTACTACCGCGATCTTGGGGTCAACCATTTCCTGATGGTGGACAATGGCAGTGATGATGGTGGGCGGGAATATTTGGCCACCCAGCCGGATGTTTCCCTGTGGACCACCAATCACAGCTATAAACGCGCGCGGTTCGGGGTGGATTGGCTGAACTGGTTGCAGTTCAAATACGGCCATGACCACTGGTGCCTGGTCGTCGATCCGGACGAATTCTTCGTCTACCCCTTTTGCGATACCCGGCCACTCAGGGCGCTGACCGATTGGCTGGATGCCTCGTCGATTAAGTCGTTTTCGGCGATGCTGCTGGACATGTATCCCAAGGGGCCGTTCGACGCGCAGCCTTATCACGAAGGGCAAGACCCGTTTGAAATTGCCCAATGGTTCGACAGCGGCAATTACACGATCCAGCGCAACAAGAAATACGGCAACCTGTGGATTCAGGGTGGGCCAAGGGCGCGGATGTTCTTTGCCGACCTGCCCGAACGCGCGCCTGCGCTGAACAAGATTCCGCTGGTGAAATGGCACCGCTCCTATGCGTTTTCGTCCTCGACCCACATGCTTTTGCCGCGGGGGCTTAATCAGGTCTATGACGAATGGGGCGGCGAAAAAGCCTCGGGCGTTTTGTTGCACGCCAAGTTCCTCGATACCTTCGCCCGCAAGGCCGAAGAGGAGATGGAGCGTAAACAGCACTACGCCAACAGCCACGAATACCGCGCCTATCGGCTGGCCATGGCCAAGGAACCCGACCTTTGGTGCAAATGGTCCGAGAAATATATCAACTGGCGACAGTTGGAGATTTTGGGCCTGATGTCGAAAGGGAATTGGGCGTGACAGTTGGTTTTGTCATGCTGTGCCACACGGCACTGGACCGGGCGGCGCTGGTGGCGCGGCATTGGGCCACGCATGACTGCCCTGTTGTGATCCACGTCGATAAGCGCGTGAAGCGCAAGGCCTATGACGGTTTGCTGCAGGCGTTGGCCGATCTGCCGAATGTGCGGTTTTCCGGGCGGCATGCCTGTGAGTGGGGCACATGGGGCATTGTGGCGGCCACGCAAGAGGCGGCAACCATCATGCTGCGGCAGTTCCCGCAGGTGCGGCATGTCTATCTGTCCTCCGGCTCTTGCCTGCCCTTGCGCCCGGTCGCCGAGTTGGTGCGCTATCTGGATGAACGCCCGCGCACGGATTTCATCGAAAGCGTCACGACCGAGGATGTCGGCTGGACCATCGGTGGGCTGGATGTCGAACGGTTTACACTGCGGTTTCCGTTTTCGTGGCGCAAACAGCGTCGGCTGTTTGATGGCTATGTCCGTCTGCAACGCCGCCTGCGGTTCAAGCGGCGCGTGCCTGCCGGTATCGTGCCGCATCTGGGCAGCCAGTGGTGGTGTCTGACGCGGCAAACTCTGTCGGCCATTCTCGACAGCCCCGAACGCGAGGAGATCGACAGATATTTCCGTCGGGTCTGGATTCCGGATGAAAGCTATTTTCAGACTCTGGTCCGGCAGGTGTCTGCGCAGGTGGAAAGCCGATCGCTGACGCTGTCAAAGTTCGATTTTCAGGGCAAGCCGCATATCTTTTATGACGACCATCTGCAGATCCTGCGGCGGTCCGATTGCTTTGTTGCGCGCAAGATCTGGCCGCATGCTGACCGGCTTTATGCGACCTTCCTGTCGGATGATCCCGGCAACCAACCCGCGGCCGAACCGAACCCCGGTAAGATTGACCGTCTGTTTGCCCGCGCGGTAGAGCGGCGAACCAAAGGCCGGGCCGGGTTGTACATGCAGTCACGGCAACCGAACGAAAACTGGGAAAACGGCCGCACCGCGGCGCCCTATTCGGTGTTCGAAGGCTTTTCTGATCTGTTCGATAATTTCGAAATCTGGCTCGGCAAGGCGACCGGTACGCGGGTTCACGGCCATCTTTTCGCGCCGGACCGGGTGCATTTCGCCGGAGGAGATTCCGTCTACAACGGGGCGATGTCTGAAAGCCCCGAAATGCGGGATTACAATCCGAAAAGCTTTTTGACCAACCTGATCTGGAACACCCGGGGCGAACGCCAGTGTTTCCAGTTTGGCCCCGCGGATAACCAAGCGCTGAACCAATTCATCGCGGGCGATTCGAATGCGCAGATTTCTGTGATTTCAGGCGCTTGGGCGATTCCTTTGTTCCACTCCAACCGCAATTTCGGCGACATCCGGCGCGAGGCGGCGCTCTTGCAAAAGGTCGAGGCTGACTATCTGGCGGTGCTGCGTTCCTCGTGGGTCAAGGCGCGGGTGCGGATCTGGACCTTGGCCGAGTTTGTGGAAAACCCGATGGAGCCTTTGCAGACCATCGTCGATGAGATCAGCCCGCGCAGCTTGCGCCGCCTGACCGAGGCGCCACGCTTGGCCGATCTGACCGGCTTTGGTCAGTTCCTGCAAAATCTGCGCAATCAGGGCATGCAGCCGGTGCTGATGGGGGACTTCCCGACATCAGGCGCATTGCCGTCGGGCAATGCGCGCCGCGGTCGGCCCTATCTGGTCAAATAGCTTAGGCCGCCTGCGGGGCCTTGGCCTCGGTGAGAATGGCATAAAGTTTTGAAGGGTCGCTGTTGGCCCGTAGCTTGGCGCAGATGCCCGCATCGCGCATCGTACGGCTGACCAGCGCCAGCGCCTTCAAATGATCCACGCCGGAATCCTTGGGTGCCAAAAGGCAAAACACCAGGTCGACCGGCTGGCGGTCGACGCTTTCATAATCCAAGGGCTTTTCCAGCCGCAGGAAAATGCCAGTGATCTTGTCCAGCCCCACCAACCGTGCGTGGGGCAGGGCAATTCCATTGCCAACGCCAGTTGGCCCCAGGCTTTCGCGTTCCTGAAGTCCATCAACGGCAGTCGCAGCGACCAGCCCATAAGCCGAGGCAGCAACCTCTCCCAGTTCCTGGAAGAGGCGCTTTTTCGAGGTCATCTGGCCCATCACCCGCACTGAGGCAGGGGTCAGAAGTTTAGACAGATCCATCGGCCGATCCCGTTTCCGCCGCCCGATACGGACGGCTTATTTGCTGTTGCGCGGGTCAATCCAGCCGATATTGCCGTCATCCCGGCGATATACGACGTTCACCCCACCATGTCCCTCGTTGCGGAACACCAGCATCCGTTGGCCCCCAAGCTCGAGCTGCATGACCGCTTCGCCAACGGTGATAGAGGCGATCTTCGTCTCCATCTCGGCAATTACGATCGGCACCAATTCGCCGGAGTCCCCTTCCTCGGGTTCCTCAGTAGGCGCGAGGATATACGAGGATGCGCCGCCATATTCAACAGGGCCTGGACGATGTTGGTGGTGGTTGCGAATGCGGCGCTTGTAGCGGCGCAGTTGCTTGTCCATCTTTTCCCGGCAGCTTTCAAACGCGGCATAAATTTCGGCAGCATGGCCTTTGGCCTGTGCCGAAAGTCCGGTCGACAGGTGAATGGTAGCCTCGCAGACATACTCATGCGCCGACTTGGAGAAGACCACCACCACTTCGGTCGGGCGCTGGGCGTATTTCTCCACCACTTCGCCCAGTTCGGCCTTCACATGAGTCTGAAGAGCCTCGCCGATGTCGATGTGCTTACCGCTGATTTGATAGCGCATGATGCCTCCTTCGCGCAGGTAGTCAGTCCCGGACTTGCGCCGAGATCTGAAGAATGGTCGGTGATTTTGACAGGGTTCGGGCAGTCAATTCGCTTTGGTGGCGGGGCCGGAGACCGGCCGCATCGTCAGGACCAAAGGGGGCGAATGACGGTAGCATCACCTTCATTTGGGGACGCCTTGGGCCGCTTGTCAACTGCGGCGTGCGGTGATCTTTCAAATGATGCGGAAGTTCTCGCCGAGATAGACGCGCCGCACCATTTCATCGCGCACGATTTCATCGGTGGTGCCGTGCTTCAAAACCGCGCCGTCATGCAAAATATAGGCCCGATCAACGATTTCCAGCGTTTCGCGCACGTTGTGGTCGGTGATGAGAACACCAATCCCGCGCGACTTCAGATCTTGCACCAGATGGCGGATTTCCCCCACAGCGATCGGGTCCACACCCGCAAAGGGTTCGTCCAAGAGCAGATATTTCGGGTCGGCAGCCAGACAGCGTGCGATCTCTACCCGCCGCCGTTCGCCGCCTGACAGTGCCAGTGCAGGTGCGCGGCGCAGGTGGGTGATGGAAAACTCGCTGAGAAGCTCTTCCAGCCGCTCGCGCCGTTTGTGCCGATCGCCTTCGCGAATTTCCAAGACCGCAAGGATATTGTCTTCGACCGAAAGCCCGCGGAAAATTGAAACTTCCTGCGGCAGATAGCCGATGCCCAGCCGTGCCCGGCGATACATCGGCAGGGCGGTCACATCCCGCCCATCGATCAGCACTTGTCCGCCTTCCGGGGTGACAAGGCCAGCAATCGAGTAAAACGTCGTCGTCTTGCCCGAGCCGTTCGGACCGAGCAGCGCGACCACTTCGCCCCGGTTCAACTGCATCGACACATCCCGGATCACCGGGCGGCGCTTGTAGCTTTTGCGCAGGCCGCGAATCGTCAGCCCGCCCGAACCATCGGTCACCGCAAGATCAGGGTGGGACATCAATTGCCCCCCGGCTGGAAGGTTGTGGTCACGCCCCCGTCCATCCGGCCCGTGCCGGACTTCAGGTTGATGTGCAATTGATCGCCCTTGATCGAGGTTTGGCCCTGCGTCATCAGAACGCCGCCCGACATCACCACCTCGCCCGTGTCGATGGTATAGACAGCCTCGGCCGCCTGTGCCGCGTCGCGGGCGTTGACCATCAGCACGCCCCCGCTGGCGAAAAGTTTGTCGATCGCCTTGCCCGTCGCATCGTACTGCACGCGGATTTCGTCTGCCTGCAGGCGCATCTCGCCCTGCTTTACCAGCACTTTGCCCGAAAAGACGGCCGTGCCGTCGGCCTGATTGACCGAAAGGTTTTCGGCGGTAACCTCGACCGGCAAGGAGGTATCGGCCTTCAGCCCGCCAAAGGACACATTGGTGCTTTGCGCCAGTGCAGCCCCGCCAAATGCAAGGAAAACGGCAAGGGATGTGGCAAGGAACCGATCAAACATCAGGAAATTCCGTCAGGGCTGCGGCTGGTATATCAGGCGAACGCCCTTGTTGAAAACCAGAAGATAGGGCGCATCGGCGGCTTTCCGATCCATCCGCATCCCGCCCGAGGTCAGCTCCCCCATCGGGGCCGTCGCCTGCACCGAACCAACGCTTTGCACAAAGCTGCGGTCAGTGCCCAACGACAGGCTGTCGGTCATGATCTGATACCCGGTCGAAGTTGACAGCTTGACGCCGCCTTGCAGTTCAAGCTTGCCTGCGGGCCGGTCCAGTCTGGCACGGGCTGCGGTGAAGTCGGTCTGGGCGCCGGCCGGGTCAATCAACTGGCCGTTTAGCCCGGTGATTTCTGCCCCGCCTGCGACCGGCGCGGCGCGCTCGGCGGTCAGCGTCAAGGTCGCGCCGTCCGATGTCACGGTAGAAAACCCCGCCCCGGACATGCGCGGCTGGGCCAGTCGGTCGGCGATCTCGACATCTGCATAGGGGATCGCGTCCTCTGGGTCGATCGGCCGCGAGAACAGGAAAAGCGACGACAAAAGGGCCAGTGCCAACAAGGGCAGCGTGATCTTCAGGACCGCCACCACCCGGGAATGGAGGTTGTCGCTGGCCATCCGGGCCATGTTACACCACCCCGGCCCGCAGGCAGTCGTGGATATGCACAATGCCATGCGGCTTGCCCGGCTCGGCCGGATCGATCACGAACAGGCTGGTGATCTTGCGCTCGTTCATCAGGGCGACAGCCTTTTCGGCCAAGGCATCCGGGGCAATCGTGCGCGGGTTCTTCGTCATCACCTGACCGGCGGTGAGGGACAAAAGACCGTCCATATGGCGGCGCAGGTCGCCGTCGGTGATGATGCCGGCAAGGTGGCCCGCATCATCGATCACGCCCACCACGCCAAAGCCTTTGCGGCTGATCTCGATCAGCGCTTCGCTCATCGGGCGATCCCAACCGATCAGCGGCACCTCACCATGCATCAGGTCGGCCACTTTCAACAGCTTGGCCCCCAGCTTGCCGCCGGGGTGGAACATGCGGAAATGCTCGGGCGTAAAGCGGCGATGTTCCATCAGCGCGATGGCCAGCGCGTCGCCAAGCGCCAGCGTCATCGTGGTGGAGGTGGTCGGCACGATGCCCGTCTCGCAAGCTTCGGGCGCTTGCGGCAACAGGAGCGCCACATCCGACTGCCGCAGCAGGGTTGACCCCTCGCGGCTGGCGATGCCGATCAGCGGAATGGAAAAGCGCCGCGTATGGGCGATGATATCGGCCAGTTCCGAGGTTTCGCCCGAATTGGACAGAACCAACGCCACATCCCCCGCCGTCACCATGCCCAGATCGCCATGGCTGGCTTCGGCCGGATGGACGAAATGGGCGGGTGTGCCGGTCGAGGCAAAGGTCGCGGCGATTTTGCGAGCGATATGGCCTGATTTGCCCATCCCCGATACGATCACCCGGCCTTGTGCCGCCAGAATCAATTCGACCGCACGGCCAAAGCTGTCGTCCAGTGCGGCGCCCAAAAGGCCGAGCGCCTCGGTTTCGCGGGCGATGACCCGGCGCCCGGTGGCCAGAAAATCAGTGGTGGAAGAGATCATTCGGCTCGTCCCATCCCAGAAGATCCAGTTCAGCGCGTGCCGGCAGGAAGTCAAAGCAATGCTGTGCCAGCGCCATGCGGCCTTCACGGACCAGAATTGCCTCCAAGGCGGCCTTCAGCTTGTGCAGATAAAGGACGTCAGAGGCCGCATATTCCTTTTGCGCCTCGGTCAGCGTTGCCGACCCCCAGTCGCTGGTCTGCTGTGCCTTGGACACATCGACCCCGACATATTCGGTCAACAGGTATTTCAGGCCATGCCGATCCGTATAGGTGCGGATCAGCTTCGAGGCGATCTTGGTGCACCAGACGGGGGCGGTGCGCACACCAAAGGCCTTTTGCAGCGCGGCCACGTCAAACCGGCCAAAATGGAACAGTTTCAGCACCGCCGGATCGGTCAAGAGCCGCTCCAGATTGGGGGCCGAGTTTTGTCCCTTGGCGATTTGCACCAGATGCGCGTCGCCCTTGCCATCGGACAGTTGCACCACGCAAAGCCGGTCCCGGCGCGGGTCAAGCCCCATGGTTTCCGTGTCGATCGCCACGATGGGCCCAAGGTTCAGCCCGTCGGGCAGGTCGTTTGCATGCAGATGAATGGTCAAGATGGATTCCGTTCCGAAGATACAAACCCCGCTTAGACCCGCCCGCGAAAGCGGTCAACGACGCTGGGGCCAGAAAAGCAAAAGACCGCCCGAAGGCGGTCTATTGAGAATGAATGGTGCCCAGAAGAGGACTCGAACCTCCACGCCTTGCGGCGCTGGTACCTGAAACCAGTGCGTCTACCAATTCCGCCATCTGGGCACGTTTTCAGTGGGGCGGGATTTAGCCGTGCCACGGGGGGGTGTCAACGGGCTTTTCAAATAGTTCTGCGGTTTTTTCGTCGCGACGTGAAAATGGCCTTTGGCCTTGCCCGTGGCGGACGGCAAAGCTATTCAGGGCCAGACTTCCAGTGCCAGCAAGGGGTTTGGCCATGAGCAAGCTTGTCACGATCTATGGCGGTTCGGGTTTTGTCGGGCGCTACATTGCCCGGCGCATGGCGCAAGCGGGCTGGCGGGTGCGGGTGGCTGTGCGCCGCCCGAACGAAGCACTGCATGTCAAACCTTACGGCGTGGTTGGGCAGGTTGAGCCTGTTCTGTGCAACGTTCGCAATGATGCGTCCGTGCGTGCGGCCATGGCCGGTGCCGATGCGGTGGTGAACTGCGTGGGTACCTTTGATCGCGGGGGCAAGAACAACTTCGCCGCCGTTCAGGCCGAGGCCCCCGGCCGTATCGCCCGCATCGCCGCGGAATCCGGTGTTCAAACACTGGTGCATATTTCGGCCATCGGCGCCAATTCTGACGGTGGCAGCCTCTACGCCCAATCGAAGGGAATGGGCGAAGCAGCTGTTTTGGCGGCGTTCCCGTCGGCCATGATTCTGCGCCCTTCGGTGATTTTCGGTTCGGAAGACGGCTTCTTTAACCGCTTTGCCGCGATGTCGCGCATGGGGCCGATCCTGCCCGTCGTCGGTGCTGGTACGCGGTTCCAGCCGGTGCATGTCGATGATGTGGCCCAAGCGGCGGTCAAGGGTGTGTTGGGTCAAGCCCATGGCATCTATGAACTGGGCGGGCCGGAGGTTGCGAGCTTCCGTGATCTGATGGCCAAGATGCTGGGCGTGATCCGCCGGCGTCGTCTGGTGCTGAATATGCCGTTCTTTGCGGCCAAGATTCTGGGTGGCCTGCTTGATTTCGGCTCTGCCGTGACTTTGGGTCTGATCCCGAACAAAATCCTGACCCGCGATCAGGTGGACAGCCTGAAGACCGACAACGTGGTTTCGGCGGGGGCCAAAGGCTTTGCCGATCTGGGCATCCAGCCGACGGATATGGAGTCGGTCCTGCCGGAATATTTGTGGTGCTACCGGCCTGCGGGCCAATATGCCACCATCATGGAATCGGCCAAAAATCTGCGGAAAGCCTAATTGGGCGATCTGTTGACTGCGGCCCTTCTGGGCCTGATTGAGGGGCTGACCGAATTTCTGCCGGTCTCCTCCACCGGCCATCTGCTGCTCTCATCGCATTTTCTGGGCTTTGAAAGTGCCGGTAAGACGTTTGAGGTCGTGATCCAGCTGGGTGCTGTGCTGGCGCTTTTGACGCTATATTTCGGCAAGCTCTGGCAGGTGTTTTCCACTGTGCATCGTGACCCGGCCTCGGCGCGGTTTGTTGCCTCGGTGACGCTGGCCTTTGTCCCCGCGGTGGTGGTCGGCGTTTTGGCGCATGATTTCATCAAGACGGTGCTGTTTGAAACGCCGCGCCTGATCGCGCTGATGCTGATTCTGGGCGGCGTCATGCTGCTGTTTGTCGATCGCCTTGCCCCGCCGCCACAAGAGTTTGACGCGACCAAACTGCCGTTCCGCAAGGCGCTGGTCATCGGGGTCTGCCAATGTCTGGCGATGGTTCCTGGGGTGTCGCGATCCGGGGCCACCATTGTCGGGGCGCTGTTCTTGGGTGTGGAAAAGCGCGCGGCGGCGGAATTTTCGTTCTTCCTGTCGATGCCGACCATGGCCGCGGCGGTCGGATATGATCTTTTGAAGAACCGCGATGTGCTGGATTTCTCGGCCATCAGCCAGATCGGGATTGGCTTTGGTCTGGCCTTTGTCACCGGTGTCATCGTGGTGAAATGGCTGTTGGGCTATATCGGGCGTCATGGTTACGCGCTGTTTGGTTGGTGGCGAATCATCTTGGGTGGGCTGGCTTTGGTGGCTCTTTCCTTGGGTTATTGAGCGCATAGGTAATCATTACTGACCTATTAATTGCGCATTTCTCCTGTCCGACCCGTTCGTGTCGCAAAAAATACGGCAATAGGTCAGTCATACTGACTTTTATTCTCGTGCCCCCCCAAGTATCCCTGCGGCAGACAACCACTCCTTGGGGGGCGCGCAGCCATGGCCACGCAGAAGATGCTTAAATTCGTGACACTGGGCAAAGAGATGCCCACCAAGCGCGAAGCGGCCAACCGGGCGACCGATTTCAACGAGATTTACCGCGAGTTCGCCGCCGAGAAGGCCGCCGAGCAGGCCAGCCGTTGCAGCCAATGCGGTGTACCCTATTGCCAGTCGCATTGCCCGTTGCACAACAACATTCCCGACTGGCTGCGCCTGACCGCCGAGGGGCGCTTGCAAGAGGCCTATGAGATCAGCCAAGCCACCAACACCTTCCCCGAAATCTGCGGTCGCATCTGCCCGCAGGATCGTCTGTGCGAAGGCAATTGCGTCATCGAACAATCGGGCCATGGCACCGTGACGATCGGTGCGGTTGAAAAATACATCACCGATACCGCATGGGAAAATGGCTGGGTTCAGCCGATCAAACCGCATGCCGAACGTTCGGAATCAGTCGGCATCATTGGTGCCGGTCCGGGTGGTCTTGCGGCGGCCGATATGCTGCGCCGCAAGGGCGTGCAGGTCACCGTCTATGACCGCTACGACCGCGCAGGCGGGCTGCTGACCTATGGTATCCCCGGTTTCAAACTGGAAAAGCCGGTGGTGATGCAGCGCGTTGAGCAGTTGGAAAAGGCCGGCGTGCAATTCGTGATGAACTGCAATGTGGGCGTGGACATTTCATTCGATGCGATCCGTGGCCAGCATGATGCGGTGCTGATTGCGACCGGCGTTTACAAGGTGCGTGCGATTGAGGCGCCGGGTGCGCAGCTTTCGGGTATCGTCAAAGCGCTCGACTACCTCACCGCCTCTAACCGCAAGTCCTTTGGCGATGATGTGGCCGAATTTGACAACGGCACGCTGGATGCCAAGGGCAAGCGCGTGGTGGTGATCGGCGGCGGCGATACGGCGATGGATTGCGTGCGTACGGCCATTCGTCAGGGCGCGGTTTCGGTGAAATGTCTGTATCGCCGCGACAAGGCAAACATGCCCGGCTCGATGCGCGAAGTGCAGAATGCCGAGGAAGAGGGCGTCGATTTCGTCTGGCTTTCGGCCCCCAAGGGCTTCTCCGGTGCGGGCGCCGTCGACGGGGTTTTGGTGCAGAAGATGCGCCTTGGCGCGCCGGATGCCTCGGGCCGTCAGTCGCCGGAAGTGATCGAAGGCGCAGATTATAACGAGCCCGCCGATCTGGTGGTGCAGGCGCTGGGCTTCGAACCCGAAGACCTGCCCGCAGCGTGGTCGGTGCCGGATCTGGGTGTCACCCGTTGGGGCACCGTCAAGGCCGACTTCCGCAGCCACGCCACCAACCTGCCAGGCGTCTTTGCCGCAGGGGACATCGTGCGCGGCGCAAGCCTTGTGGTCTGGGCGATCCGCGATGGCCGTGAGGCGGCGGATGCCATTCTGTCCTACCTTGAACAACCTGCTGCTGTGGCTGCCGAATGACGCGCGCGGCGATGAAATCTCTGGCGCTGCTGCTTTTGTCAGCCGCCCCGTCCTTCGCCGGTAGCTTTACCGCGCCCGAGGGGTGCACCACCTATCTGACCGTGCAATCGCGCGGCTGCTATGTGGCGAATTACTACACCTGCGAGGCTGACCCCGCAGGTGACAAGTGGCGTGCCGATTTCGATCAGGAAGGCCCGTTCTTCCTGAGCCGGATCGACAACGAAACCCAATGGGTCGAAAGCATCGAGCTGAACCCCACCGCCACCCAGACGCTTGATGCAAACCCCGAAGACCCGGCCAGCTTTACCAATCTGACCGAAACCGGACGGGATGACTTTGCGTTCGAACTGTCCAAGGACACGGGCGACCACTCCAAGGTGCGCGGCTATGACAAGCTGACGGGCAAAACCGTCACCATTGATGGCGTGACGCTGGACGAGACTGAGTTCGAATATACCGAAACCGACGATGCCGGCACGGTTCTGCGCCGGGCACGGGGGAATGAATACATCAGCCGTGAATGGCGGATGTTCTTTTCCGGTGCCTCGGAATGGGACGACGGCGCGGGCAATTGGCTGCCGATGGATGGCCATCCCGTCAAGTTCTTCCGCCCCGGCGACAAGGGCTTTGAATCCACACAACCGATTTTCGACTGTGACGCCATTCTGTCGCAGAACTCCAAGGAGGGCCTGACCCATGACCAACTTTGATGCAGCCTGGGTAAAGGCCGAGGAAGAAAAGCGCGCATGGCTGGATGCCAACGGGCTTTACAAGACCGAGGATGAACATTCGTCCTGCGGCGTGGGTCTGGTGGTTTCCGTTTCGGGCAAACCGACGCGCAAGGTCGTGGAAAACGGCATCAACGCGCTGCGGGCGATCTGGCACCGGGGCGCGGTCGATGCCGATGGCAAGACCGGTGACGGCGCAGGCATCCATGTGCAGATTCCGGTCAAGTTCTTTTACGATCAGGTCCGTCGCACGGGCCATGAGCCGGACCTGAACAAGTTGATTGCGGTTGGTCAGGTCTTCCTGCCCCGCACCGATTTTGGTGCCCAAGAGCGCTGCCGGACCATCGTGGAAACCGAAGTTCTGCGCATGGGTCATTACATTTACGGCTGGCGCCATGTGCCGGTGGATACCAGCGTGCTGGGCGAAAAGGCCAATGCAACGCGCCCGGAAATCGAACAGATCCTGATCCGCTGCGACAAGGACATCGACCAAGAGCAGTTCGAGCGCGAACTGTACATCATCCGCCGCCGTATCGAAAAGGCGGCAACCGCTGCTGGCATCGCAGGGATGTATCTGTGTTCGCTGTCCTGCCGGTCGATCATCTACAAGGGCATGATGCTGGCCGAACAGGTCAGCACCTTCTACCCCGATCTGGAAGACGAGCGGTTCGAGTCTGCCTTTGCGATCTATCACCAGCGTTATTCCACCAACACCTTCCCGCAGTGGTGGTTGGCGCAGCCCTTCCGCATGCTGGCCCATAACGGCGAGATCAACACGCTGAAGGGCAACGTCAACTGGATGAAGAGCCATGAGATTCGCATGGCCTCCTCGGCCTTTGGCGACATGGCTGAAGATATCAAGCCGATCATTCCGGGCGGCACCTCGGATTCGGGCGCGCTGGATTCGGTGTTCGAGGTTCTGGTGCGGTCTGGCCGATCTGCCCCGATGGCGAAAACTATGCTGGTGCCGGAAGCCTGGTCGAAGGCCACCACCAACATGCCCAAGGCCTGGGCCGACATGTATTCCTACTGCAACTCGGTGATCGAGCCGTGGGACGGCCCGGCCGCGCTTGCCATGACCGATGGTCGTTGGGTTTGCGGTGGGCTTGACCGCAACGGTCTGCGCCCGATGCGCTATGTCATCACCGGCGATGGCCTGTTGATTGCGGGGTCCGAGGCCGGGATGGTTCCGGTCGATGAAACCACGATCCGCGAAAAGGGCGCCTTGGGGCCGGGGCAGATGATCGCCGTCGATATGGCCGAGGGCAAACTTTATCATGACACCGAGTTGAAGGACAAACTTGCTGCGGCCCAGCCCTATGGCGATTGGATCGGCAAGATTGTGGACCTCAACGCGCTGCTCAAAGATGTGCCGGAGAAGGCGCAGTTTACCGGAGCGGACCTGCGCAAGCGCCAGATCGCGGCGGGCTATTCGGTGGAGGAGCTGGAACAGGTTCTGACGCCGATGGCCGAAGACGGCAAGGAAATGGTCGCCTCGATGGGCGATGATACCCCTGCGGCCGTTTTGTCGTCGATCTACCGGCCCTTGAGCCACTTCTTCCGGCAGAACTTCTCCCAGGTCACCAACCCGCCGATCGACAGCCTTCGCGAAGGCCGGGTGATGAGCTTGAAAACCCGCTTCGGAAACCTGCGGAACGTCTTGGACGAAAACTCCAGCCAGACCGAGATCTTGGTTCTGGAAAGCCCCTTCATCGGCAATGCCGAATATGAGGTTCTGGTGAAGCGCTTTGGCGCGCAGGTTGCCTTTATCGACTGCACCTTCCCGGTGACGCCCGGCCATGACGACCTGCGCCAAGCGCTGGAGCGCATCCGGGCCGAGGCCGAGGATGCGGTGCGTTCGGGTGCCGGGCAATTGGTGCTGACGGATGAGCATCAGGGCGAGGGCCGCGTCGGCATGCCGATGATCCTTGCGACCAGCGCCGTCCATTCTTGGCTGACCCGCAAGGGTCTGCGCACCTTCTGTTCGATCAACGTCCGTTCGGCGGAATGCATCGATGCGCATTACTTTGCCGTGCTGATCGGCTGTGGTGCGACCACGGTGAACGCCTATCTGGCCGAAGATTCGATTTCTGACCGCATTGGCCGCGGCCTTTTGGAAGGCTCGCTGACCGATGCGATGCGGCGTTACCGCGATGCCATCGACGCAGGTCTTTTGAAGATCATGTCGAAGATGGGGATTTCGGTGATTTCCTCCTATCGCGGCGGGTTGAACTTCGAGGCGGTGGGCCTGTCCCGTGCCATGGTGGCGGAATATTTCCCCGGTATGCAGTCGCGCATTTCCGGCATTGGTTTGCACGGGATTGAGCAGAAGCTGGAGGAAATCCACGCCAAGGGTTGGCTCGGCGGTTCCGACGTTCTGCCCATCGGGGGCATCTACAAGGCACGGCGGTCGGGCGAAAAGCACGCTTGGGAAGCTCAGACCATGCACATGCTGCAATCGGCCTGTGACCGGGCGTCCTATGACATCTGGAAGCAGTATTCGGCGGCGATGCGGGCCAACCCGCCGATCCATATCCGTGATCTTCTGGACATCAAGGCGCTTGGCAAATCGGTGCCGATTGAGGAGGTGGAAAGCATCACCTCGATCCGCAAGCGCTTTGTCACGCCGGGCATGTCCTTGGGCGCGCTGTCGCCAGAGGCGCACATGACGCTGAACATCGCGATGAACCGCATTGGCGCGAAGTCGGATAGCGGCGAGGGCGGTGAAGACCCCGTTCATCAGCACCCCTTCCCGAACGGCGACAATCCCTGCGCCAAGATCAAGCAGGTGGCGTCGGGCCGGTTTGGCGTGACGGCGGAATACCTGAACGCCTGCGAAGAGCTGGAAATCAAGGTGGCCCAAGGCGCGAAACCCGGCGAGGGTGGTCAGCTTCCGGGCATGAAGGTGACCGAACTGATCGCGCGGCTGCGCCATTCGACCAAGGGCGTGACGCTGATCTCGCCCCCGCCGCACCACGACATCTATTCGATCGAAGACCTCGCGCAGCTGATCTATGACCTGAAACAGATCAACCCGCGCTGCAAGGTGACGGTGAAGCTGGTGGCAGCATCGGGCGTTGGCACGATTGCGGCAGGCGTGGCCAAGGCCAAGGCCGACATCATCTTGATCTCGGGCCATAACGGCGGCACCGGGGCCTCGCCGGCCACGTCGATCAAATATGCCGGTCTTCCGTGGGAAATGGGCCTGACCGAGGCACATCAGGTGCTGTCGATGAACAACCTGCGCGAGCGGGTGACGCTGCGCACCGACGGCGGCCTGCGCACCGGGCGTGATATCGTGATGGCGGCTATGCTTGGGGCCGAAGAATACGGTATCGGCACGGCGGCCTTGATCGCCATGGGCTGTATCATGGTGCGTCAGTGCCAGTCGAACACCTGTCCGGTTGGGGTTTGCACCCAAGACCAAAAGCTGCGCGACAAGTTCACCGGCAGCGCCGACAAGGTGGTGAACCTCATCACCTTCTACGCGCAGGAAGTGCGGGAAATCCTCGCCTCGATCGGCGCGCGGTCAATGGATGAGATCATCGGTCGGGCGGATTTGCTGACGCAGGTCAGCCGGGGTTCGGCCCATCTCGATGACCTTGACCTGAACCCGCTTCTGATCACCGTCGATGGCGCACACCGCATCACCTATGATCGGTCAAAGCCGCGCAATGCGGTGCCGGATACGCTGGATGCCGAGATCATCAAAGACGGCCACCGCTTCTTTGAAGACGGCGAGAAGATGCAGCTTTCCTATGCAGTGCGTAACACGCTGCGCACCATCGGAACGCGGGCATCAAGCCATATCGTCAAGAAGTTCGGCATGAAGAACAGCCTTCAGCCCGACCACCTGACGGTGAAGCTCAGTGGCTCTTGTGGCCAGTCTTTGGGAGCTTTCGCGGTGCGCGGCCTGAAGATTGAGGTGCAGGGCGATGCCAATGACTATGTTGGCAAAGGCCTGTCGGGTGGCACCATCACGGTGCGGCCGCAAATGGCCTCGCCGTTGACGGCATCGGACAACACCATCATCGGCAATACCGTGCTTTACGGTGCAACCGCGGGCTATCTTTACGCCGCGGGCCGTGCGGGCGAACGCTTTGCCGTGCGCAACTCGGGCGCGTCGGTGGTCGTTGAGGGCTGTGGGTCGAACGGGTGTGAATACATGACCGGCGGCGTTGCGGTGATCCTTGGCCGGATTGGTGCGAACTTTGGCGCGGGCATGACGGGCGGCATGGCCTATATCTACGATCCGGCAGGCTCGGCAGAGGATTTCGTGAATCCCGAAAGCCTTGTCACCTGCGGCATTGGCCATGGCCATTGGGAAGCCCAGCTGAAAACCCTGATCGAGGCCCATGCGGCGGAAACGGGCAGCCGTCTGGCGCAGCGTATTCTGGCGAATTGGGACAGCGAGCGGGCGAACTTCCTGCAGGTCTGCCCGCGGGAAATGCTGCCGCATCTGGCGCATCCCCTGTCGGACGAGCCGGTGAAGGTTCCTGCCGAGTAAAACAAAAGGCCCCCCACGCGGGGGCCTTTTTCATTGCAGCGGTATCAGCCGAGCGCCTGCCAAATCAGACGCAGCGCCATGGCGACCGAGACGGTGACGATCAACGGCTTGATGAGCTTTGCCCCCACCCGCATCGCCATTTTGGCCCCAAGGGTTGCTCCGGCGATCTGCGCCAGACCCATGCCGATACCGACCCCCCACCACATCGCGCCCGAGGGGATAAAGATGCAAAGTGAGCCGATGTTGGACGCAAAGTTCAAAAGCTTGGTATGGGCCGTCGCCCTGAGCATCCCAAGGCCTGCCAGCATGACAAAGGCCAGCATGAAAAAGCTGCCCGTTCCCGGCCCAAAGAAACCGTCATAGGCGGCGATCAATGGCACGGCGGTAAAGGTGAAAAGGGCAGGGGCCATCCGCTGCACCCGGTCCAGATCTGAAAGCCCCGGCTTCAGTGCGAAAAAGGCGGCGACGGCGACAAGGATCACCGGCATGATGATGCGCAAGATGTCAGCGGGCATCGCCTTGGCCACCAGCGCGCCCCCGGCCGCGGCGCAGGCCGACACCATTGCCATTCCCAATTGCTCGCGCAGGCGGACATGGCCCGCGCGGGCATAGGCCACGGTTGCGGTGCCAGCGCCAAAAGCGCCTTGCAGCTTGTTGGTGGCCAGCGCCTCCAGCGGTGAGGCCCCGGCAATCAACAGCATCGGCATGGCGATCAGCCCGCCGCCCCCCGCGATGGAATCGACAAACCCCGCGACAAAGGCTGCAAGGATCAGGAGGAGCGCGAGGTGGGTGGCGATTTCGAACATGGGCGGGCCTTTCTGACGATGCGCCTTTCTTTCCAGTGGCGCGGCGAATGTAAAGCCAGCGCGGAAAGGGGGCTGACCGACTCAGCCGCTGCCGCCTAGCCTTCTGGGGCAGCAATGGAGGCACCGATGACCCCTGACGCCAAACCCGTCGTGCATCTGGATGATGATCGTTTCAAAGTCACCGAATGGCAGTTTGCACCGGGGGCTGCGACCGGATGGCATCGCCACGGCCATGATTATGTGATCGTGCCTCTGACCGATGGGACGCTGGGGCTGGACCTGCCCGGCGGGCAAAAGGTGGAGGCGCAGCTGACCCGTCACATCCCCTATTCGCGCCGCGAAGGGGTGGAACATAACGTCACCAATGCGGGCGCGGGGTATCTGGCGTTTTTGGAGGTCGAGGTGGTGGATGACCATATCGCCCATCTACGCCGCGCCACGATGGAACGCCTTATGGCGGCCTTTAACGCCCGCGATCTAGAAGAATTGATGGCCTGCATGTCTGCGGTGTGCGCCTTCCATTCCGCAGCCGGGCCGGGGGCCGATGGTAGGCGCTATGAGGGCCGCGATGCCGTGCGGGCGGCTTATGCGGCAATTTTTGATACCTTTCCGCAGGCCGAGTGGACAGAAGGCGCGCATGTTGTGTCGGGCGAGACAGGGCTTTCGTCGTGGCGGTTCGTTGGGACCGACAAGGCCGGGAACGCTGTGGATGTCCGAGGCTGCGATGTCTTTGCCTTTGATGGTGACAGGATCGCGCTGAAGGACAGTTATCGCAAGGCGCGGGGGTAGCGCTGGAACTCCTTGGGCTCTGCGTGGCCCGCGAGGAGGGCATGAAATGCTCGACGCGTCGGGGCCGATCAGGGCGCGCGGGCGATGGTGACCAGCGTGTCGCCGTATTTGCGCTGATCTTCCAGCGTGACGCCTTCGGGCAGGGTGGGGGCTGCGCCTTCTTCCCAGACGATCAGCGCTCCGGGGGCGATCCAACCGCCCACCAGTGCGGCATTTAAAGCCGCCTCGCCCATCGCTTTGCCATAGGGCGGATCAAGGAAGATCACCTCAAAAGGTGCGCTGGGGTTTGGGCCGGGGGCGGTGGCGTCTTTGCGATGCAGGGCGGTCATGGCTTCGGCCCGCATCAGCGCGATGTTGCGGGTCAACAGCGCCAGCGCTGGTTTGCCATTTTCAATGAAACTGGCATGCGTGGCCCCGCGGGACAGGGCTTCAAGCCCCAAGGCCCCGGTGCCGGCAAAGATATCCAGCACCCGCGCGCCATTTAACGGGTTGCCATAACCGCCGTTCACCAGAAGGTTGAAGATCGCCTCGCGCACCCGGTCAGAGGTGGGGCGCAGATGCGATTTGGGATCGCCCGCGCCCACTTCGGCCAGTTTCAGGCCCCGGGCGCGGCCGCCAACGATCCTCATGCTTTCAGCAGATCCTTGATGGCGATCGACAGATCGGCCACCTGCGCCTTGGTCGGGGATTTGCCCATCTCGATCAGGCGCTTGCCCACCATATAGCCGCGCGGATCGTTCATCGCATCGACCGCCAGCAGGGTATCGCCCTGATAATACCAAAAGCTCACGGCTTCGCCATCGGGGCCGCGCGTAACGATGTTGTCATAGCCGGTGTTCAGGCCCGCGATTTGCAGCTTGCAGTCATATTGGTCTGACCAGAACCACGGCTTTGCCGCATAGTCCTTGCCCGCGCCCATGATGTTTTCCGCCACCACTTCGGCCTGATCGATGGCATTGCCCACCGATTCCAGACGGATACGCCCCCCTTTATAGGGAAAGGACGCGCAATCGCCCGCCGACCAGATCGCCGGGTCTGAGGTGCGGCCCTGTGCATCGGTCTTGATGCCGTTTTCCAGCTCCAGCCCAGCCGCTTCGGCCAAGAATTGCCCCGGCAAAATCCCCACCCCGGCAATCACGAAATCGGCCGGCAATTCGCGCCCGTCTTGCAGCCGAACGCCGGTGACGCGGCCCTCGCCCAAAAGACGATCCAAGCCGGTGGATTCCAGAATGGTTACGCCATGGTCGGTATGCAGTTTGCGGATGTAATCGCTGGTTTCCGGGGCTGCGACGCGCTGCAAAATGCGCGGGGCCATTTCCAGCACCGTCACCTCCAGCCCGAATTTGCGGGCCACGGCGGCCGCTTCCAGCCCGATATAACCGCCGCCGACGATCACCACACGACGGCCGGCCTGAAATTCGGCTCGCATCGCATCGACATCGGCAAGGGTGCGTACGGTATAGACGCCCGCCAGATCGCCCCCGATGGCGGCAGGCAGGCGGCGCGGGGTCGACCCGGTGGTCAGCACCAGATGGTCATAGGAGAGAACCTCGCTCCCGACGGTCACGGTCTTGGCGGCCCGGTCGATTGCGGTGACGCGAAGGCCCAGCTTCATCGTCACGTTGTTCTCGGCATAATAGGCGTTTGACCGCAGCCAAAGCCGTTCCTCTTCCATCTCGCCCAAGAGATAGGCTTTGGACAGCGGCGGACGCTGGTAGGGGGGCGCGGGTTCTTCACCGATCATGGTGATTTGGCCGTCAAAGCCCAGACCCCGCAGCTTTGCCACCACGGCTGACCCAGCTTGGCCTGCCCCTACCACAACCACATGCGTCATTGTCCGCTCCCTCTGGTCGAATGTTCGGGCGGAGCCTATATCCGCCCAAGGATGAAACGCAACGCACGAGGGCTGCAAGAATGACGATTTCTGTTGGGAGCAAACTGCCGGGGGGCAAAGTGCTGCGCATGGGCGAAGCCGGTGCCGAAGCTGTAGAGCTCGAAGCCAAGCTGAAGGGCCGCAAAGTGGTGATCTTTGGTCTGCCCGGCGCCTTTACCGGCACTTGCACCACCGCGCATGTGCCCTCGTTCATGCGGGTGATGGACAAGCTGAAAGCCAAGGGCGTGGATGAGGTGATCTGCCTGTCGGTCAACGATCCCTTTGTGATGAAGGCTTGGGGCGAGGCAACGGGCGCGACAGTGGCGGGGATCACCTTCCTTGCCGATGGTGACGCAGCCTTTACCAAGGCGATCGGGCAGGCTTTCTCGGTTCCGCATCTGGGCTTCTTTGACCGTTCCAAGCGTTATGCGCTTTATGCCGAAGATGGCGTGGTGAAAGTGCTGAACCAAGGTGAAGAAACCAACGCCTGTGAGATTTCGGGCGGTGAGGCGATGGTCGCCGCGATCTAAAGTTACAGGGCCGGGGCGCTGTACTGTCCCGGCCTTTTACAATCCCAACCGTGACAGGGCGGCATCAAGTGCGGCCCCATCGTCCAGTTTCAGCCGCACCGGAAGCGACAGCACCGAAGAGCGGAACGCCGGCGGTAGCCGTGCAGCATCTTTTTCTGTGGTCACCAGCTGTGCGCCAGACATCAGCGCCTCGGCCTCCAGCCGCCGGATCAGCGCATCTGACAAGGGTTGATGGTCATCCAAGGCCTCGGCCCGAAGGATGGTCGCCCCAAGCCCGCGCAGGGTGGCAAAGAATTTCTCCGGCCTGCCAATCCCGGCAAAGGCGATGACGCGCTCGGTGCGCCAGTCGATCCCCATTTCGATCGGGGCGAGATGGCCGCGCAGCAAGGGTTGGCGCAGGGCGGCCCCCCAGCGAGCGCTGAACGCGGTTTGTGCCGCCTCTGCCCCGATGGCCAGCACCAGATCAGCGCGGGCCAATCCCGCCGCGACCGGTTCGCGCAAGGGGCCAGCGGGCAGGCAGCGGCCGTTGCCAAACCCCTGTTCGGCGTCCACCACAACAATCGACAGATCTTTTGCGACCGAGGGGTTTTGAAACCCATCGTCCATCAGGATCACACTTGCGCCAGCGGCCACCGCCTCTTGCACGCCCGCCGCGCGGTCACGGGCAATCCAGGTGGGGGCAAAGGCGGCCAGCAAAAGCGGCTCGTCCCCAACCTCGGCGGCGCTGTGGCGGTTGGGGTTGACCTGAACCGGGCCGCGCAGGCTGCCGCCATAGCCACGGCTGACCACATGCACGCGCGCACCACGCAGCACCAACCGTTCCACCAGCGCCATTGCGGTGGGTGTCTTGCCGGTGCCCCCTGCGTTTAGATTGCCGATGCAGATGACAGGCACTGGGGTCTTGAAGCCAGGCCGCCGCACGCGACGGGCTGTGGCCGCCGCATAGGCCCAGCCGAGGGGCGCCAACAGTCGCGCCCAAGCGCCGGGGCGGTCGGGCGGGTTTTGCCAAAACTCTGGCGGCCGCATCAGGCGATCCCCATCAGCAAGCGCAGGCGCTTCAGCACTTTTTCGGTGACCTCGGCCCCGTCCGAGGCCACGGTCCAAGCAGCTTGTGCCATCAAGGCCGCGCGGTCGGGGGCCAGAAGATCATCCAAGGCTTCTGCCAGATCTGTGGCTGATCCGACGGCCCGCGCGCCTCTTGCAGCCCCCAAGCGCCCGATGACTGGGCCATAAATCCCCGGACGCGGGCCGTGGATGATGGCAGAGCCAAGGGCGGCAGGCTCCAGCGGGCTGCGCTGTGCCCCGGTGCCAGCCAGACTGCCCCCCAGATAGGTGACGGGGGCCAGCCGATACCACAGGCCAAACTCCTGATCGCTGTCAGGCAGATAGACGGTGGTTTCGGCATCAATCTCGTCTTCGCGATCACGTTGCGCGACGACCCAGCCCTCTTGTGCCTCCAACTCTGCGGCAAGCGCGCTGGCGCGGCCGCAATTGTCCGGCGCAAGGATCAACAAAAGACGGTGCGACAGCCGCAAGGCGGTGCGATGGGCGGCGATGACCGCCGCCTCCTCGGCCTGCGGCACGGCAGCGGCCAGCCAGACGGGACGCGCCTTCATTGCTTCAGCCAGTGCTGCGCGTTCGCCTTCATGGCAGGGCAGCGCTGCGGACAGCTCTTCCATCCTGCCTATGGCTTCGACCTGCGCCACCCCGGCCTTGCGATAGGCGCGGGCCGCAGCCTCATCCAGAGCAAAAACATGCCGCAGCGATTGGACTGCCCCGCTCAACAGCCCCGGAAACCACCCCTCGCGCCCGCGGGTGAGATAGGGCTCATGCCCATCCACCACCATGACGGGCAGGCCGCGGGTTTCGGCCTCAAACAGCAGCGTCGGGCGAATTTCACCATCGGCCAGCACGATGAGATCGGGTTGCCAATGGGTTAGAAAGGCTTTGACGTCGGCCAATTGGTCGGCCGGTGGCGCAAGCTGACCGCTGTCGGCCGGGCCGGTCAACAGCGTGGCCAACCCGTCTTCTTCGGCCAATTTGTTGGCCAGCTGCACCAAACCCTGCACCACTTCAAGCCGGGGGGCATGCAGCCAAACCAAACGCCCGGCGGGACGGGGCGGCCATGACTGCCCCTCCGGCGCGTCGCGGCGGCTGGTCAGGTTGTAAAGGCGCCGTCCAAGCGAAAGGGCCATGGTGTCGCGCTTATGCGCCCAGCTCTTCAGTGGCCGAAACCGCAGAGCTTTCGTCCCGCAGCCGGTGAATATGGGCGATGAAATAGCGCATATGAGCATTGTCGACAGTGCGCTGTGCCTCGGCCTTCCACGCGGAAAAGGCGGTGGCATAATCAGGGAACATGCCGACGATATGAATGTCCTTCACATCGCGAAAGACGTTCTTTTGCGGATCGACCAGCTCGCCACCAAAGACGAGATGCAGGCGTTGGGTCATGACACTTCCTTTCCGGGGCGCGTTGGGGGCAACCTAAAGCGTGTTCGGTTTGAGTTGAACCGAAAAGCGCGGACTCTGGCGCAAGCTCGAACGCGCCTTTCGATAAGACCTGCCTTAACGAAAACCTGACACGCTCTAAGGGGTGGGT